>Ga0180432_10000017_pt1 | contig 236162 bp, 427 predicted proteins | sample SS_ome_10_FD_132414 | JGI IMG/M metagenome (GOLD analysis project Ga0180432, IMG submission 132414) | Hypersaline lake sediment archaeal communities from the Salton Sea, California, USA - SS_1_MS_2 metaG | ecosystem: Environmental > Aquatic > Non-marine Saline and Alkaline > Hypersaline >... | reverse complement strand
CCTACCATTTAAGGTATTAGTCGATAAATTTGAAGGGGTTATAGCCTATCGCAATAAAGCAGGCATAACAGAAAGGTGGCCTTGGCTGGAAAAAAATCTCTTAAGTAGTTTTTTCATTAACTCAAATCGCGCAAAATTTTTACTTATGGAGTATGCTGAAACCTTAAAACAGAGGTACCCAGAATTAGAGAAGATTTTTTTACAGGATGTAAATTTTGGAATGGATATATTTTTGGGGCTAAAAGCTATAAACTATTTTAGGGCTGTGGGAATTAAAGAAAGAATACCAGAGCTCGAGCCAGTTCTAGATACTATTATAGCTCTTCCTTATGTTGCTGCCGCTGGTTCAGATAAATTTAAACAAGAGGAAGTTGGTTTTCCATTGGAACTCGCTTATGTTAGTGGAGTTATTGAAAGGTTATTTAAGGATTTCCGTATGCCCGTTGAATATGACTATGACGATACTAAAGTCCAACTTATTTATGAATTCTTAAACCAAGAAAGATTTATAATTAGTAAAGAACAAATTTGTCTTAGAGATGATTATATCTTTTTGCCGCTTGAAGAAGAGGGTCCTATTGAAACTCTTTATCAAGACGACTTCTTAAAGACTATCAAGACGGTAAATCAAAAATTTAGACAGCATCCGGAACTTAAAGAAATTCAATTCCCAGAACCAACTATGGGTAACCCCCAAGTTTGTGTCCCAATGCCAAAAGAACTTCTGAAAAAGTAAAATGATACCATATAAATTACTTAGAATAGCATCAATCATTAGAATCGCCGTTTCTAAACAACAAACAATTCAAACGGCATTTAAATCTAAAGAGAACTTTAACCAATTCCTTGAAGATAAAAATCTATTAGAAGAAGAATTTTGGAAACTTCTCTATGGTATAGATCAAAAATATATTGATTGGATTGCCAGAGAATGGTACGCAGGAAATTATAGATTCCCCGAAGACTTTGAAGCAGCCAAAAGAAGGCTTCAGGAATTCAAGAAATTTAAGCCCCGACTCAATAAATTAGGACTTCCTACAAATATTCTTGAATATACGAAAGATGAATTAATAAAAACACTCAAGAGATTTGAAGAAGAAGCACCAAAACTTAGAAATGAAGTCCGAGAAAAGAAAATTGATTCTCGCAACCTCCCAGGAGTTAAAAAAGTCCAAGGAGGGCAACTCCTTATATATGAAATATCTGACCCTAAATCTTTAACAATCCTCGCTCAAGACCCTGAGGTACACATAGATTGGTGTGTGAGACACGAAGAAACCGCAGAAGATTATATAGCAGAAAGAGGCACACATTATCTCTTTATTAAAGATGGGAAGAATTATATATTAGGAAGCTTTACAAATCAAGATGCAGAGTTTAAATTTCCAGACGACGACGAAATTAATAAAGCAACGATGGATTCAATCTTGCCAACTGTAATGAGAAAAATATATCCGGATTTGCCGAATGAGAAGAAATTAGGATTCCTAATATACCTCTTCCTTAATTATGATTTCAAAGTAAAAGACTTTAAAGATGAAGTTAAACGTATTTATGAAACCGCAAAAAATGATACCCGCGTGCTAATAACCTTATATGAGCACGATCTTATTGAGCTTACAAAAGAAGATTTATTAAAACTCGCGAAAAACCCACAAACCTGCTTAAGAATTAAAACAGAAGACCCTGAGATTATAAAAGAAATTAAAATTACCGCAGCTTATTCTAATAACATAGCTAGAGTACTTAAAAGCGCGCAAAAATATGGAGCTTGGGACCCGAACACCGAAGAAGGAAAAGTAGCCCTATTTCAGATAACAAAAAATGCAAGAGCCGCCACAGACTATGCTAAAGAAATGAGAAAACCTTGGGACCCAAATTCAGAGTTTGGGAAAAAGGCATTAAAAGTAATAGTGGAAGACAAAACAGTAGCCATTCATTACGCAAGTACGTTTCTCAAGCCTTGGAATCCAAAAACGGAGATAGGAAAAAAAGCCCTCGCTATAATTGAAGCAGACCCCGCAGCAAAAATAAAATATTATGCAGAGTTAGACTCCCTTCCATCCCCTAACAAGGAAGGAACAATGTTAGATGAACTTAAATCCTATTTTAATGATGTCTTCTCGCAAGGTAGCGAAGAAGAACAATATAAGGCATTAAGCGGGTTTTTTCACCTGCCGGGGTCAATGGATAAAGTTAAAGTTATTAAAGCTCTCCGAGAAAGTTTTGAAGAAAATACAGCCGCACTTGGGCCAAAATTAGCATTCGAAGCATACCTGAGCAAATTATTCTCTAAGACAACAATAAGCCAATTAGAAGAAATTGCTAAAAGGCCAAAAGAATTTTTGGCAATGGGAGTCCACCTTGATGCCTTTTTCACTTCCCTCCCCCTTCCAAAACTGTTGAAAGCAAAAGAACGAGTTGAAAAATTATTTCAGCTCGCCGTGCCAAAAGAAACAATACGAGAGATAATTGGGCAAGAGGGCTTTAAATACCTATCTTGGCACACGTTTGAAAAACAAATGGATGCCCTTTTAAAAGATTTTAATATTGACCTAGAAAAAATAAAGAAAGTAACCCCAAAAGAAATTATATGGTTTTTAGAAAGCATATTCTCCTATAAGATGCCGGGCATCTCCTCTGCAGCAGCAAAGCATTTAACAGCCCTTGATATAGAGAAATCAAAATTATCCCAAGAAATGAAAAATAAGTTGATTGAATTAAACGCCAAGGGAGGAGAAAAGCAAATACGAGATGCCGTTCTCAATTACGTCGGTAGAGATAAATTTACAAAAGAAGAATTAGAGCTTTTAGAAAACTTTAGGGGACTAATGGATTTCGCTGGGAAGAAAATAAAAGTTATAACCAAAACAAATGCCCTATCGTTCCTTCTTCGAGGGAAAGCTTTTACTGACATGTAATTTAAACGTTTGTTCTCGGTGTTTGCGCCGTTTTTTAACCTGACCCCCCGTTATTTCAATCGCGCGATTTTTTCCACCTCTCTCAAAGACTTATATAATCAAAGACTTATATAATCAAAGACTTATATTGATCTCAAAGACTTATATAATCAAAGACTTATATAATCAAAGACCTTGCCCACCACTTAAAACACCCGAATAAAATTAACCTAAAGTATTTCAACTAGCCCCCCACGTATAATAAAAATGGAAAAAGAAAATATTGAAATGTATTGCTGGTTTGATCGAAGCATGAAACAATCCGCATTGCAATTCGAAGAAACAGCAAAAGCAGTCTACCCCAATTTTAGAACCACCTTCTGGATATATCTAAATGACCAATATGTCGAGGTTTTAGCCGAGAAAATAGCAGGGCCGTATGATGACCTCGAAGAAGAAGAGAAGGACGAGGAAAACATCATTTTTGAGGATAAAACGCACGCTGTCTATAGGTATAAGAGAGAAGAATCCGGGTGGCCAAAAGCTCTCAAAGACCCTAAAGAGCTTTTTAAAGCATTAAATGCCATAGCATTATTGACATACGATAAAGCTATTGTGAGGTCCTGGATGAAAAGTATTAAGAATCCTCAACCCCCAAAATAGTAGCACCCCGCTTAAAAGATTTCACAGCTTCCCGAATCGAAGAATTCGAATGAGTCAGCATAGACTCTAAACGTAAAGGTTCCGTGAGACTAATATCCTGCTTAACTAAACGTAAAATGAATTGATCCGCATGGCTAAAAACATTGATATCGTATTTAACTGTTACAGAATGACCAAAAACAGAAAGCTTAAAAGGTACCTCACTATATGCCTCAGCTAAGTAATCAAGGAGAAAGGCATACATTGTCTCCTTAGAAGGCTTCTCCCTAAATAAATAAGATAAAAGTAAATTCCAGCCCCCAGGAAGAGGCTTTATCTCAAAAATACGAAGCTCCCATAAAATCATCCCTTTCGCCCCCATAAGGATTTAACCTTCTTTCTAACCTCAGGATTCCGATGAGTCAGCAGAGATGTATAAGGTACCTCTGTGTAAGTGTGTTTGCCCCTCGGTTTCCCAAAAATTAAAGAATCATAAATCTCCCCTAGCCATAAGTCAGTAAGACCATAACGTAAAGGTAGTACCTCCTGCTCCGATAAAAGCATTGATTCCCCATCGCCTAAATCCCAATGAATGTGAAAAGTCGAATCCTTATGAGCAGCCTCCAATAATAAAGGAGACCCCTTAGAACGAAGCTTCTCTAAGATATAAGATTTGGCCCAAGTAGCATACGCATTGTACCCAGAGTATTGGAGGTCCAATAAAAGAGAAGGAGAAATTAATTTATATCTAGAGATAGTAGCCCAATAACTAGAAAGAAATATCTTAGCAATCCCCCCAAGATGGAGATCCACATCCCCTTGCTTGAAGTGAACCACCTTCCTAAACCCTATATGGATAAATTCGTATTTTGTAGCTCGCCTTTGATAAAACATAGTAGATGAAACATAATTAGAAAGGAGGCTCGTCCTCTCCCATTGGATATCCCTTAATAGGATAAGAAGTCCCCTGGAAACAGCCCAATTCAAAATAAGCCCTTAATTTGTCCAAAGTTAATTCAAGATAGAAGAAAGTGCCATCATCATAAATATCAAAATTATCCCATAGGCCATCCTCAACAAGAACCCTTTTTAAAGCCATAACCAAAAACTCAAAGAGAGTTGCTCTGTCAGGAATCCTCTTAGGAACCCTAAAAGAATAACCAGAATTCCTTAAATCCCTTAATGAATCCCCTAACTCTGTATCCAGCCTAAAACGAAAATGGTAATGAGTAGACCTAAGACCGTCCTTGCCCCCATAATATACAAAAGGGTCAAATTGATCTAATTTATCCTCATCTAAAGACTTAAGCTCAGAATCCAAAACCCTTAAGATCTCTGACTTTAATTCAGAAACCCTGCTCAAAGGACCTAGACCCCTTAAATAAGAAGATGGGTTATACCCATAATTACGAGCCATTAGTCCCCCCATCCAAAAATACTAGTATCCAAAACTTTACCCCTAAGCCTATCCTTGATGAAACTCCGTACCCCAGGATTTGAGTGAGTAAGCAAAACCTCCGGAGATATCTGTGTATATACAAAACTCGAGGAGTAGTTCGAATCCTCCCCTGTCTCATAAAAAGAACGAATACCCTTTACCCAATCCTCCCTATCCGCCTTGTTAAGACTCGCGTTCTCCCTAAGAAAACTTTTGTCGCCTAAAAAAGCAACCTCCCAAGCACCCCGATCCTTGAATAGATAGAGATACCCCTCATCCGAATCATAACCCAAGTCGTAGATGTGATAAAATGTTTTATCTTCTAGAGGAGTCATGTGCGCGAACTTTCAATTTCTTTTAATAAACACTTCGCAGATTCGCGTATACGCGAATCTGAGTGTGTGAGCAGAGATTGAAGAGGAGCCGCCTCGTAAGTATAAGAGTACGCATTTCCCCGATCATCCCCCGTTTCCAAAAACTTATTTAATCCTTTTTCCCAAAACCCCCAATCAAGAAAAGGATACCGGAACGCAGTCCCCCCACTCGCGTTCTCCGGGTATAAGTAGCCCAAGACCTTAGATTGTACTGTCCCAAGTATGGCCCAAGGATGTGTGAGGTCTAAATGCAAAGTTACCTTGTATATATCCATAAGACACGTAAGACCCAAAAACTAGGTTCCAAAAAATTGGCTGGGTTTTTTTAAAATCCGATTTCAAAGCTTTCTTAAAAAACACAGTTTTTTCTAATCCCCTTTTATACCCACATAGCCAGGGAAATTTTTAATAGGTATCAAAAGCTGGGTTTTAAAAAATTGGCTGGGTTTTTTTAAATCCGATTTCCCATATCCATAAGATAGTCCGTTTTTTTAAGATAGGGGAGCTTTTGAGATATATGTCATTTCTGGATTTTAAAAAGTCTTTTGTGACCTATGTGCCGGATACGGTCTCATGGCTAGAACGGTCTAATTTCCCCATTTGTAACGACAAATATTGATGATAGTATCGCCTAAAAAGGATCATACTTCCTCAAAGACTTGATGATACTACGATACAGATTCGCCTATAGCACGTCTCATATTTAGGGGTTCTACTATGAGTTCTCATAATATGATACCGTTTTTTTACACCCTAAAAAAGAGCTTTACACCGGATTTACACCACAATACAAACATATATATAAAAAGGGGGGAACGGAACCCCAATGATAGGTTTCACAATACGATTACCTATCGCGTTTCATGTTATCTTGGTAACGAGCGGCGAACCCATTTAATTAGGTTCGCGTTTCGGGATTCCTTGTTCACTGGTCTTGGGACGACCTGATCAAGGTTCTCAAAAAGAAGGTTTCTTCCCTTGAGACCTCAAGGGGTATAGGGACCTTCTGCTTATATGAGACCCAGCTCATTACACACTAAAAAAATATTTACACTGGTTTTACACCCAAATACAATCATATTATAAATATAAGCAGGGGGGGTTAGGGAGCCCTAGTGGGGCTTGAACCCTAAAGAAACCCCTCCGGTTATGGTGCCGAGAAGAGGAGAGATCAGCATGGCGAATTCGAAGAAGATCGCGTCGGTCAAGCAGCTCGTGGGCCAGATCTACGGGGACAAGGACTGCATCAAGGTCATGGAGCTCTTGAAGGGCCTCCAGACCGAGGGGTGCATCGCCTTCAACCCGAGCGCCCAGGCCCCCGATCCCGGCTTCAATGCGTCGTTCAAGCTGCGCGCTGTGTTCCGCAAGAACCACGGCTCGCGCGCGATCGACCACAAGCCGAAGGATGCCGACGCCGAGGCCGCCGCTGGCGCGTACATGAAGTCCCGCCGGTGGTACATCCGCAAGAGCTTCGCCCTGGCCGAGCTGGCGTGGTGGTTCGCCGAAGCGAACGTCGACATCGCGCTCCCGGGCGCCGACGCGAAGACCGATGCGAAGGACTCCAAGAAGTCCTAACAGGTCCGCCGGCGCCGAGATCCGAAAAGAAACCCTGGGGGGTCGTTTCCCTGGGGTTTCTTTTCGGCCCGGCCTCGTAAGGCACATGTAAATCAGGGGCCGAGGGGATCAGGTGTTCGCCTGGTCCGGTATTGGGTTCAACTCCCAATGCTCCTTTCTCACCCTCTATTCTATTTTTGGAGATTGCTATGTCTCTCAAAAACTTGAAACGCTTCTATATCGTGATCGTCTGCCTCTCAGCTCTTTTCCTGGGCTTCATTGTCTTGGCGGGGCTGATCGAGGGGCTCACTCCTACCCATCTATTCTTGGGTATTGGGATGAGCTTCAACTTGGGGTCTTTCGGGACTCAGCTTCTGCTCGAAAGGGATAAGAAATAGGTGCGGTCAAGGGCGTAACGGTTTAGGTCGTCTCTTAATTGGGATGGCTGAGGGTTCGACTCCCTCCGCTCCTCTTCTTCCCGGGTTCGCTTTTTGGATTTGAATACCGGGGTTTTTGTTCCTCAAGACTTGGAGGGCTTAGAGATGTCTTATCCTTGTAAGGAAGCGGGCTGTAAAGAGGCTGGCAAGTATCAGATCGTTGGTGGGGGGCATCTTTGCCAATACCACTTCGATGTCCGGCGGTATGGAGAGAAGGAGGCTGAGCGGCTTCGGGCTCGCCGGATCTTGCAGGGGCACCGGGTGGTGGTGGAGCGGGTCAAGGAGCAGGGGGTGGTAGGTTTCGAATTGAAGCTGCCTCCGGGGATAAGTATGTCTCTCGATGACTTTCTCCGGGGGTAGGCTCTGGGTTTTTCTTTTTCTAGGGGGATTAAGAGATGGCACTGACAGACGAACAGACAAGGCAGATTCGGGTCTTCACTGATCGGGGCTTCGACCATACGGAGGCGATCTATATAGTGGAGGCGATTCGGGCGTGCTCTCGTTCGGAGGGCTTTCAGAAAAAGTTTGGGGCGTTTGGGGTTGGCGCTTTGCGAAGGGTGCTCCAGGGGGAGCTGAAGGGTTCGTCTCTTCCTTCTCCTCCCAAACGAATTGACTTGGGTTCTCTTGGCTAGGGGGGTATTGAGATGAAGGGTGAATGTGTAGTCTGCTCGGCGAAATACGTCTGTCGTCAAAAGGGCCAGAAACACTGTCCTTTAAAGCCGAGCTGGAGGTCGAAGCAGGAGCGGAGGCGACAGGAACAATTACACTTCCTCCCCGCGAAACGATAGGGGCCGGTTTTACCGGTCGTACTTTGAATAGGTCGTTGAAAGACTAAATATGGGTTTCAACGAAAGTTAGGGGGTTGGGCCTTTCGGCGAAAGACTAGTCTCAAACCCCGAAAAATTTTTTAGTATCTCAGAAACTGGAAAGATGGTTGGAATCCCATACGGTGGGGAAAAATAGGTTACACTGGTTTTACACTGCTTTACAGTCATATAATAATTATAGGAATTGGGGGTGGGAATGAATCCCTGTTGGGTTCTATTATCTTTTCCCCTGGGTTTGAAGCGGAGTTGTTGAGATGACGGTATCTAAGGTTATTGAGGCGATCTATGGCGAGAAGTCGGAAATGAAGTTGATGGAGCTTCTCAAGGGATTGAAAGCGAAGGGGTCGATTGAATTCGATCCTTCTGCTGCGAGCCCGGATGAGGGTTTCAATTACTCCTTCCGGCTCCGAAAGGTCTTTCGGTCGAACCCTCTTGAGGGGGACGATCTCGGGTATTACCAGAAGGCTCGTCGGTGGTACGTGCGAAAGGACTGGGTTAAGAAGAACCTCAAGGGATGGTTCGAGCAGGCGAACGTGCCGATCAATCTCAAATAAGAGGTTGAGATAGGTTTTCGAAAGGGGAGGGAGCTGAAAGGCTCCCTTTTCTTTTTGCTTGTTTTAAATGGGTTTCATCGAAAGACGGGATATAAAGGATTCAGAGAAAGATCGGTGTAATAGAAAGTATCTCTTATACTGGAATATCTATCTCTAGGGTTTAGTAGGTTTAGTTTAGGGATAGGATATTAAAGTTTTGAGATTAAATTCCGGGGGCTGATTTGACATCTCAAAACTTTAATATTAGAATTAGCGGCGATCTTTAGATTTGGGTCTTTTAATTTTAGAGGGGGAGTTTCAGAATCTAGGGATGCGGTAGGCAAAATGGAGGGGGTGGCAATCGGAAACCCCATGGACATTGAGTTGGGCTTGGCTAAGAGGAGAGAGAGATAGCCGTTGCCCTGTCCAAAACCGATCACCACCCCCCAATATTCTATTTAGGGCGGGTTCTGTTTTGAGATGTGAGTTTTAGGGAAGCTCGGTCTCAACTGCTTTCTTGAAATCGCCGGACTCTTCGAGATCCTCGTCGGTGACGGGGAAGTTCTGTTGCACTTGTCCGCATTCGAGACAGATATCGAGCCTCACATAATCTCCGCCGCCTAGGAAGGAGGGAACGTATCCATCGTGTTCCGAGAATCCGGGGATGGAAACGAAACAAAGATCCGAGCATTTTGCGTTAATGTCGGCGATACGGTGCGAGCCACAGCGAAGACAAGGCATAAGATGTACTCCAAAAAGCAGGTTGTTCGTTTTAATCCCGGGTTGCGTTTTGTCTTTTAAGTTCCGGGGTTAGAAGATCCAGATGAGAAGGCCGATCGCGAGAAGCAAACCGAGCATGGTCAGGATTCCGGGGATGGGGTTAATTGGGGATTCGGGTGGATTGTAGCGTCGACGGCTCATGGTGGACTCCTTTTGAGAGGGCACAAAGTACCCAAGTTCCGAAATAAATCGGGATCGCAAAGAAGAGGAGGAAGATGAGGATCTCGGACACTTGATCTCCTAGGTGGGGATTTCGTTGTTGGCAATGTCCCAGACCCGACCATTATAACTAACCTGGCCGAGGGGGGTGCCATCAGTGTCAGTCACATCCCCCCACCGTTTTGGCAGATCACGGGCTCCAAAACCGTTTTTATCCCGATCGGCACAGGCTTCTTTAGAAGCTTCGCTGAAAGAGGATACAGCTTTCTTCCCACAACTTAATTGAATGATCATAGGGAAAAGGGTGTTTAGGTGTTTAGAGGAAGAGGGAAGCAACCCAGAGCAGGAGATAGATTAGGGAGACGTATCCGACAGCGAAGGCCATCTCCTTCAACTCCTTCTTGCCGGGCAACATCCACCCCACGTATTCTTGAAAGGCTTCTTTGAGGGCTTCGCGGTCCATGTCTCTCTCCTTTTTTGGGTTTCTCTAGGGCTTGCAGATCGCTTCCGCATAAAGCCGAAGCATTACAGCATCCTGCTCAAAGAGTGTTTGGTCTGGGTCCTTGGTCACATAAGAGATGTCATAACAGGCGCACTCAGTGATTGGGATCGAGGTTACGAATTGCCACTGATTCCCATCCCAGCGTTCGACTTTTGCGTGGGACTGTTCTTCATAGGCATTGCGCCGTACCGAGATCCGGAGTCGGTTACCATGAGTATCTTCGATGATCTCAAGATAATTCCAGCTCTGGTTCTGGTTATAGAGGTTTTTTTGGATCAGCTTCATCTTATCCCTGGGGTTGAAGGGTTCGGCCTCTTAGGGCCTGAATCGGAAAAAGAGATTTCAGGGCTTGTTCGCACAGGCATCACAGATAATCACGCCTTCGTCCCGGAGAGCCTTGAGGTCTAAGAGGTCCTCGACTAGGGAAGCATCCGACCACCCGGGAGGCATCTCAGTAACTCCGCAATGTGGGCACTTGATTTTGGGTTCGTTGGGATTGATCGGTTTCATGGAGTCAAACCCCTTAGTTAAGAGTGGAAATCGCACCAAAGATTTCAAGACCTTTCGCGAAAACGCCGTCTTTCTTCGCGAAGCGCACGATTTGAGAGTTGATCGATTCCCTTTTCAGGAGTTGACTGAAGGGAAGTTCGACCTTCACGACAGTCCCATCCTTCAGTTCCCCATAACAGTAGCTAACATCCCAGGCGGGAAAGCCCGGATCAGAAAGCAACCGCAACCGGAGTACGCGGCACAGCTGGGGATCCTTCCAATCGACGATCTTTCCGTCGCAGGAATCAATCAAACCCTTAATTTGTTCAGGGGTCGCAGGATTCGATTCAAAGGGCTGACTCATCTCAAACTCTCCTCTGATGTAGAAAATACGCCCAAAAGAACGGGGCAGTCCCCTTGGCTATTATTTATATTATGAAATACCTTGGTGCTTGGAAAGAAATGCCTTACGAGATGTGGGGGTCAAATTGTGATACCCTTTCCCAACCAGAAGGCACAACATCAGTTGGGGGGAAGAATTCGATTCCATAGATCTGGCGGTTACGGGTTCCCCCATATTTCACAACAGCGAGGTCTTCTGGATGAAGCGGAGGGAAACTCTTCTTGATCTCTGTCGCGAGTGTTTCGAGGAACGCAAGGGTTCTGCCATAGGTGTCCGTATAAATACGGAATACCCGTTTACCATCTTTATCTTCGAGATACTCTTTTTTGAATTGCATTGGCTTTGTCCTGAAAGAAGGAGGAAAAAGGGATGGGCCGACTGGGACTTGAACCCAGAACATCTTCCTTATGAGGGAAGCGCTCTAACCAATTGAGCTATCGGCCCTTGCCCTCTGAGGGCTAACTCTTCTGACGCTTCAGGGCAACCCTTTCCCTGGTACGCTTGACCCGCTGATCACGACGATGCTGCCGAACTTGCTTACGGGAAGCTCCGGAGGAACGCTTCATCTTGCTCTCCTTGCAAATGAAATACAAAACTCGAAACCCGAACCTAGCGATGGGTGCGCTGGGACTCGAACCCAGGGCCTACGGCTTAAAAGGCCGTTGCTCTACCAACTGAGCTACACACCCTAATAACCTAGCTTACTTGGACAAGCTTTCGATCCTCCCATGCAGAGGCCAACCCAAGCAGGAAAAGGCCAACCGAAAACGCGACCCAAGCAAGGATGATGTGAGAAACCGAACCCCCAGCGCCGAGCAAGAACAGGGCCGAAAGGGTATGGTACACAAGAAGAGCCAGGAGAAGGCGGATGTGGTCAAGCATTGCTATTCCTTTCATAAAGTGTAACTGAACCAGGTTACGAGGACTTTTCGTCCTCTGCTTTCTTCTCGCCGATGATCATCCCAAGACCTATAGCGCCGCATATGGAGCAGATAAACATGAACGACATGTCTCCAGAAGCATAGGTAGCAAGGGACCCACGGAAAATATTGTAGATGAAAAGAAGTACGAGGGATGTTTTGAAATTCATTTTACTTTGTGGCAGAGGGGCTATCCCCAGGTTACGAGAACTTTTCGCCGCTTGGCTTCGTTAGCAATAGCAAAAAGAGCGATAAACCGGGTTTCTACATAGGACTCATCAATACCAAGCGAGATTACTCGGGCTTTCCCAGGTTCTTGAGAGTCGCTCCCCGCCCGCACCCCAAGTTCCGCTGGGGTCGATCTGATTTGTGTGATGAGAAAATCGGCCTCTACCGATCCGCAGCAAGAATCCCCCGGGAGGGCAAGCGCAGAATGAAGGGTATGCCAATTTCCATTAGAAAGATTGACCGAATGAGGATACTTAGGGAACTTTACTTCCCCCGTACCCTTACATTCAAGACATTCCTTCATGGCTTCCGGACCAAAATCGGCACACATACAAGAATAGGTCTCATATTGGACCGTGCCATGCTTCTCACAAAACCGGCAATTGTCTTCTGGTTCGATGTTAACGCTCATGCAGGTCTCCTAAAAAGCCGACCCGAAAACCATCAAGATCACAAGAATCGCCCCAATCACAAGGAAAAGAGGAAGATCCGAAGATTCCTTTTTCTCTTCATCCTTAGAAGTCGGCGAGAAAGGCCGTTGTATCGGAGGACGATACGAAGGATCAAGCTCATCTGGTTCAAAAGGGTTCATCTCAAAGTCCTTAGAAAGGGACCTATCTCGGGCTTTGGTTAGTTGCAAGATTCGAGTGCCGCCTTGAAAGCTTTACTCGCCTTCACGTTCATCGCGGAGTACCCTTTTGATCTCGACAAGATCCGAGGAGTTGTTGATTTCATACCAGAGAACATCGCTTTCCGCTGCCGGTGGCCTTTGAGAATGATCAAGGCGCTCAAACTCGTACTCTTCGCCCTCTTCGTGGTCGAAGACAATCACGAGATTATCTTTATTTTGACCAACGACCGCGCCCGTTGCAGTCTCTTTGGAATCAAGCCACACAACTTTGACCTTATAGGGACGTTGCATCGGATTCCCTCCTGAAATCGTGGCGGATCTCGGTTAAATGATGCCCGCAAGACTCAAAGCGGACTTAACCGTATTGGTCTGACATTCCTCACAATACCCGGAATCACAATCCGGCTCAACCTCGACCGTATAGGAACAATCAGGGTTTGTGCAGATACCAGGGCAAACAGAGTCGTAGGTGCCCATCTCGAGCATCTCCATAACTCCCATTCCCTCGATCTCAGCCAGTTGGTCAAGCTTGGATCCCATTTTTTAACTCCGTAAATGTTTTGGGGGAAAATAGCGGGGGCAGGATTTGAACCTGCGACCTCCGGGTTATGAGCCCGACGAGCTACCTGACTGCTCCACCCCGCAATACCTTATTCTGTGACCGCCCAAACACCCTTTCCAGGTTCGTCTTGCCAGCGGAAAGTGATTGTGCCCTCCCCCCAATGCAGAACATTGGGGCCATCCAGCACGAAGTCCTGCCAATAACAGGAGAAGCAGTACACAACCCCGTCCTTGGTCGCCTCGAACTGGTCATTCCCATCAGAGAAGTAAGACTCCTCATCGACTTCCGAGAATCCAAGGGCGAACAATTCCTGCCGCACCCGCTCGAATAGTGTCCTCATCTCAAGCTCTCCTCTGATAAGGGCAATACTTGCCGGGAGTAGTCCCCCCAGCTATTATTTATACTATGAAATACCCTAGTAATTAGAAAGAAAAAAGGGGAGCCCCGAAGGACTCCCCCTTTCCCCGTAGACCTAGAGCTGGTGATCCTCGTCCTTCTCGATCTGCTCGCGGATGTCGTCGAGATAGAGCACAGGCCGGCGAGAAGAAAGGTCATTCAACTCCCGAGCGACCGAATTGCGCCACCCCACAACCTCGACCTTGCAGCCAGTGCGCTTGACTTCCCGCACAGCCTCGCAAAGATCGCCATCCCCACTGAGCAGGATCACCGTGTCAAATGCCTGGTTGCGCAGCAGGATCATCATCCAAGTGACCAACTGCACGTCCAGCCCCTTGTCAAGGAAGATCGTTTTCGACTCATCCCCAAGCTTGACTTGACGTTGACGAGTGCTCGTGAGGTGCAGCTCGAAATCGAGGTTGTAGGAGAGCATGTTGAAGAAGTTGCGCTGGTTCTCCTTCGGAGGGACATGCTCCGAGGCGAAGAAATGAGTTTGCCAAATCTCCCCCTCACCCTCGAGATGGTTGAGCAGCTTCTCCCAAGAAAAACGCCACCCAGCGGAAAGCATCCCGCTGAAGACGTAGCTGTTGTCGATGAACATGATCGTGCGGCCTTGACCGCGAGAAGTCGATTCCATAACACACCTCCAAGCAAAAATCCCCCAACCAAGGGGTAAAGGCGACCTAGTAGTAAACGTGTCGCCAAGATTCGCCGCACCGAGTGCAGCGGTAAGCGTCTCCACCACTCTCAGGATTCGCCCAGCTCCCGTCATCGACGAGATGATGTCCCTCCCGCTCGCACCGCTTCATAAGCACGAATTGCCATGCCATGCGGAAAGGGAAACGAATCTTCTCAATCAAGGTATAGAGCCAGCAAGGCAGCTTTCCACCCTCGTGGAACTTGTAGACGTAGTAGTCCCAGCCCTCCGGATCATGGTCGTCCATCCACTCCGCCTTGAATTCTTCCCATGTCAGATTCGACATCTCAAAGCCCTCCTCAGAGTAAAAAGCGCAAAAGACCAAGAGAGCAGGTAAAAGCCCCCATTGGTTACTTTTTATATTACGTAACCCTTATGTAAAAAGTAAGAAATTTAAGTTTTTAGTAACCCTTCAACGAGAGAAGCCATAACTCTCGCCGACCTTATGATAAGGATCAAGAGAAAAAGGTGAGACCCCATTCAGAATCCCACCTTCTCCTCTCTTTTTTTTATTCGGATTCTGGGGTTGTGAGGAAATCATAGTATTCAGGGTCGAGAGGCCAGTCGAATCCCTGCACCTGCCCACACTCAATACAAATCGATACCTCTAAGTTATCCCCTTTTCCCAAAATCACAGGATAGCCCTCGTAAGTATCCGTCCCGTTGTTGAGAGTGGCCCCATGAAACTGAATCGTGCACATGTCCTTGCAACGACCGCTAAATTCCACAATCCGTGGAGAGCCACAGCGAGAACATTTCACAAGATCAGAAGACCCTACAAGAGACTTTGAGTCAAAATCAGAAAAATGTTTCATCCCAAATCCCTCGTAAGAGTAAAAATCTCCCAATAGTAACCTTTATATTATGAAACCATTAAGTAATAAGAATGATCCTATAAAATCCTATTCCTCAGTCTCCTCAAACTTATAACCGCATTTAGGACAAGTATCATCCCCATTCCAAGAAACAAGAAATAGCGCAAGTAAGCCCAAAAAGTTCCTAGTGAGCAGAATTGTTGTTAACACAAAACCTAATAAAGCAATATTCCAAATCAGTAGTTTAGTTGACATCTTAAATCCTTTTTTGCCTTTGTAAATGATTTATACCCTGAAAGATAGCTTCAATACCTTAAATGGTAAATTACTTCCTGAAAACCTTTCGATATGATTTACGAAAGTTCGCAAGCTCCTGAGAAGAGTCTATAACCTTAACTTCCAAAGGTCTTTGAGATTCAGTCTCCGGGGGACGTTTTTGATAGTCCGGTTGATAACTAGGAATCCCCCTTTCCAATGCCTTATCGCAATGCCAACAACGAGTTACACCCTTTCCCAAAATAGAATCACAAGAAGCACACTTAGCCTCAGAATCCATATTAATAACTAATTCCTCTTTCCGAAGCCTTTGTAGACTCATACCCCAAGATATGAGAACTATAATGAAGCCCGGAGCGAAAGCAATACCCCCATAGAGAAGATATAACCCAAAAACGCCCTTCAAAACCCCTATCCCCAATAAAGATAAGAAGAGAAAAGTTAAAATGAAGAATGATTTCCGACACCTTGATGTTTCCATCACTAAACCTCCTGTAAAAAAGTCCCTAACCCAACCTCTCCTTCACAAACTTACGTATCCCAGACCACTTAGATGTATAGAAAGATTCCGGAGATCGAGCAATCCTTAATTTACAAACCTCATAAGTAAGAAGGAGCTCACAAGAAACCCCCATGTAAATAAGTAAATAACCACAATTACCCTTTTGCTTCTCAACAAAACGTAAGTATTTAGCATTCACCATCGCTTGAGACCAGAAACTTCCACCCCCAGATAATAAGTATTCAAGATACTCCAAGCCAGCACCCAACCTAGCATTAGCATCAGGTTTCTTCTCAAAATAATAGTCACGAAGCGCAACAGTTTGAGTGTTTGTAAATGTAACTTTATACATATCTCCACCTATTAGAGGTATGTCAGAAAATTCTAAGCATCCAAAAACCTTAAAACCGGTTAATCTTTATCTAAGTCCATATCTTTCAAGGACGTAGAGATCTTTGAGGTTTGAAAAAGACAAAAATATTCCGGTGTTTTGCCTCAAAAGACAGCTCAAAAATCATCAAAAGAGTTAATCTTTGCATAGAATCTCCTTCACCTTTTCCCTAACCTCTTTATTCCTAAAGGTTAAGAGAGATTTAATCGGAACCTCTGAGATACTTACTAGATCATCAGAAGCATCCCAATAGAAAATCATCTTTCCCCAGTCATAACAAGCTTCCCCCTCTATCTTAAGAACCGCAAGATGTTCAAAATCAGACTTAATCCAAAATCGAGTTTTATGCCAGAGAATAAAAGAGCCCAAGAATATGAAAAGATCCTTTCCCCCACCAAAAGAACGTATAAAAGCCCGATTCAACAAAGAATCTAATACCCTTTTCTTGAGTAAGCGTTTCTTCACTTAAAACTTTTTCCTATTCTTCTTAATATAGTCCCTAATTGAAGGATTCTCATGAGTTAAGAGAGATTCCGGTACCAAATTCTCCTCAAACTTAGCTACCGAGAGAACCTTACATTCAAAAACTAAATTAACCCTTTCCCCCCGCACATCCTTAAGAGTCGCCCTAAGATTAGTAGTATAATCGTAAGTATTTGAGAATTTAGAAGATTCCAATATCTCAGCCTCTATGTCCAGAATCTCCCTTAAATCCCCCCTAGAACCCAATAACTTAACAAGCAATAATTTAATGTCCTTCCCCTTTATCTCAAATTTCGTAGAGAGAGGAACCGGCTTGTATTCTATCCGAGTCCGCTCACAACTAGCCATTAAAGAAAGATAAGGATAAAAGATTTCCGAAAATGTAATCAAGTAATAATGCATCTTAAATAGTCCCATCTTTAGCTAACATCTCCTTTGCTTTCGCTCTAATTAGAGGATTCGCATGAGTTAAGAGAGACCTAATCGGTATTTCGGCCGAGGGGGCTAGCCAATTTCCACGATCTTCGTATCTGTGAGCCTGAAAATAAGTATCTGTGAAAAGAATATAAACAGGGCCTTCCAAAAACCAAGCGAAAACGATTGAGTGTAAGTCGAATCTAAATACCTTATTAGTCCGCTCTAGCTTAGGCCGCGCCATCCAATACCTCCTTTGCTTTTGTCCTAACCCGAGGATTCATATGAGTTAAGAGAGATTGTAGTGAAACCTTTTCTTGCCCAGGTAAAGCCTTAATCAGTATTTGAGAAGCCCACACAGATCGAGTATAAAGAGCCTGAGCCTCCTCAAACCTTGTATCAGAGAAGTATATATGCCGAGTTTCATCCAAAAACCAGATATAGTGATATACGTCAGGTAAGACCAGGAACCTAAATATTCCAGACTTTACCCTTTTCCCTAGCCCTATTAGGTCCTCGTAAGTGTTCCTGTCCCGATACATGAAAATCTCCAAAACCGGTTAATCTTTATACGAAATAAACGTATTTGAGAAGCATATGAGCCGGAAAAGGACAGATTTTCCCCGGCGAAATAAACAACATTTGTATGTGCTTCTCATAGACTAATTTTGATAAACCCTTAGCAAAAAAGGATTTAGAAAGAAAGAGTTAAACTTGGGGAGGATAATTCGTATAATAAGTATAGGAGTATTGAGATTGTTCTTTCAGATATTTAGTTATTTCTAAAAAGTGTTTGAGATGCTTTTTAGTTATTGAGATGTATTAGAAAACCGAACCGTTTTTTATTTTTTGTGGATTAGAAAACGGGGAGTTGTTGAGACACATAGGTCTGGTCTCTCAAGCACTTTCTGTGATTTCTTGCGATTTCTTGTGATTTTCCTGCTTTTCAAATACTTCTCGCGGTCTCACGCCGATATTCGCGATTTTCGCTATAAAGATTAACTTAACCTTAACTCCTTCTTGATCTAAGAAAAGGGGGTCTTAATGCTATCTTATTCTGGCTTAGGGGTTTGTATTTGGGATCTTTTAACCTGGGTGTTAAGATAGGAAATAGGGTTGTTTAGGGTGTAGATATTTAGAGATACTTCTTAATCCTATATTCTTAATTAATCCTATATCTATTATATCTTGTATCACTCTATCTCAATAAATCTTTTTGCTTGCTCTCTTAGCTTGCTCTCTTATCTTAGGATACTTGGAGGTTAGAAAGGCGGGGACAGGTTGGGCTGTTTCCATTTTCCTAATATGATATGTAACACGATATCTTTCTGCTATTATAAAAAAGAGTTCTCCATCCCACTCTGAAAACTCGGTAAAGGACATTTTATAGGGGCCTTGTATTAAACTTTCCCATAGGGAATATCCTGTTTCGATCAACTCTTCTAGATAACTTAAACAGGCTCCAAACTTATCACTAAAAGTTGGTTTCTTCTCAAAATGGTAACGTCTGATCATGGTGGAATGGGGATTTGAAAATTTTATGCTATACATTTAAATTCTCTTGCTCTTGGGGTTTACATTATCACTCCACGGATAAGCGCGTTCCAAATACCTCCAACCCCTTCTTCAGCTGCCTCTTTGACATTAGGGAAGGTATGGTCCCCTTTATTTCCGGAAGCTGTAAAATTCCATGCCATATGCACTTTACCTGCTGGGGTGGGGGAAAAGACTAGGGTCCCCCAACTGTTGGAAAAAACTAGAGTTCCTTCAACTTCCTTTGCAAAATCCTTGAATTGCTGGAAGGAGATACCTGCATCGCTTTTCCCCCCACGCATCCAATTTTCAATACGTGAATCTTTTTGGATCAACTCAGACAGTTCTTTTACATAGGTATTCATTTTTACTCTCCTTGCTTTATTGCCATATCACTTCACATACTGGGAGGTTTGGAAGGGCTGTGATTTATTCTCTCTACAATGAAGGTATTTACAAGCGGGAAGGTTTGGGAGTTGTATTAATTGGTTACCTGTACAATCAAGGTACACGCAAACTGGGAGGTCTGGAAGTTTTATTAATTGATTATGGAAACAATAAAGGGCTTCACAATATATAACTTTTCTATTTAGGGATTTGAGATTTTGATTTGAGATATAAACTTCTCCATAGACATATGTATGTTCTTCTGGAATATAATCGATGTTACCTTCTATCACAATAAATCTTTGATCTGTTCTTGGGATTCTTTCTTTTACCCAATTTCTAAGATGTTTAGATTCATGGGTTAGATATTTTATGAGGTGGTTATTTGAGATCATTTAAATGGATATCCTGGATTATCTTCACAACTAAGATCTTCACATTTTGGAAGCTCCGGAAGGTATTCTAATTGATTGGCCCGACAATAGAGAGTTTTGCAGACAGGAAGATTGGGGAGTTGGGTTAATTGATTACTTCCACAATCAAGTTCTTCACAGACAGGAAGTTCTGGGAGGTATTCTAATTGGTTGGGCCGACAATAGAGAGTTTTGCAGACAGGAAGTTTGGGGAGTTGTGTTAATTGATTATTGCCACAATGAAGTGTCTCACAAACTGGAAGTTCCGGAAGGGATGTTAATTGATTATTAAAGCAATCAAGGGCTTCACAATAAAGGACTTTGACTCTTAGAGATTTTAAGTCATTGCTGGAAACATTAACTTCTCCATAGACATAGTGGGATTCTTTTGGAATATAGTTGGTATTACCTTCGATCACTTCATATCTTTGGTCTGTTCTTGGGATTCTAGACTTCACCCAATCTCTAAGACCTGCTGATTCGTGGGTTAAATATTTAGAAAGGTGGCTATTCATTGAATGGGTATCCTGGATTATCTTCACAACTAAGATCTTCACATACTGGGAAGTTTGGAAGTTTTGTCAATCTGTTCTTATTACAAGAAAGATCTTCACAGACTGGTAAGTCTGGAAGTTCAGTTAATTGGTTATTGCTGCACCAAAGTTTTTCACAGACTGGTAAGTCTGGAAGTTCAGTTAATTGATTAGTGCTGCACCAAAGTTTTTCACAGACTGGGAGATCTGGAAGTTTAGTCAACTTATTATTAGCACAACTAAGATCTTTACAGACTGGGAGATCTGGAAGTTCAGTCAACTTATTATTAGCACAATAAAGATCTTCACAGACGGGTAAGTCTGGAAGTTTAGTCAATTGGTTATTGCTGCAATAAAGATACTCACAGACAGGAAGTTCTGGAAGTTTAGTCAATCTGTTATTATTACAAGAAAGATATTTATAGACTGGCAGGTCTGGAAGGCTAGTCAATCGATTATTGCTGCAATAAAATGTCTCACAAACTGGCAGGTCTGGAAGTTCGGTCAATTCATTATCTTGACAATTAAGATTTTTACAGACTGGGAGATCTGGAAGAGACCTTAATTCATTAATATAACACCAAAGTTTTTTACAAACAGGAAGTTCTGGAAGTTTAGTCAATCTGTTATTATCGCAATAGAGTTCCTCGCAATAAATAACCTTAAATCCTAATGATTTTAAGTTTTGACTTGAAATCCAAACCGCTCCACAGACATATTGATTCTCTTCTGGAATCGATATCTCCTTTAATCACTTCAAAGACTTGATCGATTCGATTTATTCTAGATTTAACCCAGTTTCTAAGATTTTGATTTTCTGAGGTTAAATATTTAGAAAGATGTTTATTCAAGACGATTCCTAATTGATCAGTTCTAAGATTTCTTGGTTAGGAGTCCTTCAGAAACTCTTTTGCTTTTTTTCTAACTTCCGGATTCTCAAAGGTTAAGAGGGATTCAATTGGTATTTCAGTTTTAAGTGGATATCTTTTATATTCTTCCCGAACCTCATAATGCCACCAGTAGGTATCAAAGCGGGTTTCGGTGAAGAACAAAAAACCGGGACCGGGATTTTCCAAAAACCAAACCCAGAATCTTTCTGAATTCGGCATCTCAAATCTAAATACTCTATTATCAAATTTCTTGTCCACTTAAGATATCCTTTGCTACCTCTCGTACTTGGGGATTCACATGAGTCAAGAGGGATTTAATTGGTATTTCGGGGACATTCTCGTTTCGCTTTTGATAATCTGAAATAACCGTAATATAGAAATCTCTTACCTCTTTGGGATATGATTTACCTAACCTTGACAAATGAATCATAGAGTCCTTGAGCAGTAATACTTCCACAGGTACCCCAGAAAGGGTGACACAAAAAGCTCGATTTTGTAAAGAGGAGTCTTTCATTTTACTTTGCTACCTCTTTTCCATGAATTTTGATTTAGGAGCTGTACTGTATAGATATTGGTTGTCGTTTTGCTTTGAATGGATATCCTGGATTTTCTGTGCAATAAGGATCTCTACATTTTGGAAGATCTGGAAGTTGGGTCAATAGGTTGTTGGAACAATAAAGTATCTTACAGGCGGGAAGCTCTGGAAGTTGGGTTAGGCGATTATTCCAACAAAAAAGTATTTTACAGACTGGAAGTTCTGGAAGGGATTCTAATCGGTTGTTAGAACAATCGAGCCATTCACAATAGACAACTTTTCTATTTAAGGAGCTTAACTTTTCAACTGAGATATTAACCTCTCCTAGGACATATATATGTTCTTCTGGAATCTCTCGGGTAGTTCCTTCAATCACATCATATCTTTGATCTGTTCTCTGTATACGGTCTTTAACCCAATCTCTAAGACTTTCTGATTTATGGGTTAGGTATTTTATGAGATGCTTGTTCATTCTAAGCTTCTCTGATAACCTTTTCAAACTTCTCAACGTCTTCTTTTACCAGGAAATCAAAACGACTACTATTTCTTTTAGCTATTAGCCAAACCTCTGCCACTGTGGGTTCTTCTCTGGAGAAGGTTATGAAATATTTATTTTCGTATACTTCCTTTTTCTGGGCTTTTTTGATTATGGCATATGCTTGTTTAATATATGGAAGGCTTCTTTTGAATGCTTTAAAAAGCTCTTTCCACTTATCTACTTCACTGCTCCATGAAATGGAGAAGGGACATTTTGTTTTATAATCTTTATTTAGGTCGAGGTACCACTCTACATCTTGGGATACTTCTACTTCTTTCTTAAAATATGGCCACATCTCAAAATATTGGTCTGTCCCTTCAAAGAGGTCTCCTATTTCTTTTGAGAATTCTGTTAATACTTTATTAATGCTCTCTAGTTCTGCTATTACTCTTTCTCTTTGCTTTTCTCTAATTAAAAACTTTGTGGTAAGTTTAATTTGGGGGTATCCTCTAGGTCTGAATACAAAAAAGCTATTTTCTCTTTGGGTTTCGATTTCGGGGTACAGTTTTTCAATTAGGGCATCAACTTCTTTAAGATCTCTAAAATACTTTGTATTATCTAGTTCTGCGATTTTTGGGACGTTTTGTTTTCTAAGAATTCTGCCGATTAATCTTCTCGTTAACGGTTCTTCGGCTGTGCTAAATTCGGCGATCGTTTTTCCTTTCCTTGTTTTTCCGATCGTTATCTTCTTAATCTCTTTATTCCACTTAATGAAGACGGTAACGTTTGGGGCGCAACAATAATTTTTATCATTAACTTGATATACTATCGGTATCGTTATTTGTAGACTTTTATCTCCTAGGGAATAATCGTATATCTCTGGATCAATCCAATATTTAATTTTTCTGGGTTTGGCTTTAATCTCTCTTTTCCGGAGCACTTCAATTAATCGCTCTTCGGTAAGACTAACTGGGATATTGATTTCCATTTATCTATCCTATTGCTATTAGTGCTTTTTTCTAGCTACTAAGGCTTGGATATAGCTTAAAGCTAATCTTGATTAAATGAGCATAATGGAATATTCCGGCTTTGCAGTCTAATAGAAACAAAGTTTACATCTTTAAGAATGGCTTCGTCCTCGAGATCTACAGAAGTGAACTCAACCCAAGGGGCTTTTTCTCGAGAGCCGTAAGTGGGGAATTTCACAACTGCGATCCGGCGATCCACTGGAAGTCTTTTTCGGAGAATATGGACTTCAATAATTCCATCGACTTCCATTTGATATGCAAAGATTTTGCCGGTAGCGGGACGTTCTTTTAGTGTGAGGGGAAAAAGTGTTTTCACATCCATGGGTTTCTCCTTATGGCTTAAACCAATTAGACTTCTTGGAATATTTTCTCACCCAATCTCTTTTATGGGTAAGAAAAGTTTCTGCTTTTTTCAACTCTATGGTTTTTTCAACTTCTCTTATTCTAAGCTCTGCTATATACTCGAGACTTTCATTCCCATTCTTAAAATATGCTTGTACATATAATATCTCGGTATCTTCTTCATCGCTGTGTAAGGGAAAGGCTGTGATGTTTATTGCTTCTAAGTTTCTTCCGGATATTTTATCTATTAAAGCTAATATCCAAAGCACGGCTTCTTTTTCTTTCGGTTTCTGTTCTACGAAGTCTTCTATCTTTAGAATGGGTTTGGCATCGTCTTTTAAGAGTTCTACTATTTCTACAAAGAACCTGGCATTCTCTGTTATCTCAAGTTTTAGTTGATACATCTTCTAATGGTGTTCATTTGGATTTTATGATAGATTCAAGTAAATCTCTATATTCTATTAACTGTTTCAAAAACAATTGAAGAGCTATTTCTTTTCTCATAATGTTTATAACTTGTGTTGAGCTGAGAGTGCACCCTTCTATTGCCGCAGTGATCTGAGCTTCAACTATTTTTTGATTTTGCTTTAGGCTTGCCTGTGTGGCTTTACTTTCTTTTATTATGCGCTTCAACTCTTTTTCTAGCTCTACTAATGTTTCTTTTTCCCCTGCATTAGCAAGTCTTTTTGCTAACCTCCGTATTTCAGGAATTTTATTTGTTAGATATGCTTTCATTTTACTTTTTTGCTATTATCTTTTCCCAATCTAAATCAATATACCTTTTATCTCCATCGATTTCTACTTCGTGTTGTACTATTACTTGGCCCTTATCAAACTTTAATCTAATCTTAGGTACTCTGTAATCTTTTAAGATATAATCGCTCTCATCAATAAGTCTTTGGAATGGGTTCTTTTCTGTATATATAAAACCTTCATCATATACTAATGTTTCGGCGATTTCTTTTTCGCCTTCATCCCACGCATTTATTTCGATTTCACGTATATTAATCTCTTTGATATTCAAATCTATATTATTAATCTCGGGTATTGCTCTTTTCTGGGCTTGGGCATAGCCTATTAGCTTCTGCACCTTAGCTATCTGTTCTTTATCAATTTTGATACAGATGTGGCAATTAAGGGGTTCTTCTGTCTGGGTACAATATTTAATTTCTGTGAATATGATATACATTTTATTTATTCTGTTTGAACAATTCCCCTTTTGCCATGGCTCTGATATCTTTTCTTTTATGTGTAAGCAGCGACTTCAATCCTTTGGTTTCCAATAACTCATCTTCACTCACTGGGGATATTACCCAATCTATATGTCTTACCTTTGAATTACTTGTTTGCTGCAATACAACTGTATTATTGAAATTATCAAGTTCTATTTTAAGATAGGGTAAGGAGTTTTCGGCATCAAGTATACTTTCAACTTCTTTGATAATTGCTTCTACTGCTGCCTCTTCGGCTAGTGCTCCTTTATAGTATGCACATCCCCAATCTCGATCGTCTTCGAATAACCAAACGACTGTAAAAACGGTTGTTTCTTTCATTTGTTTGGGTCTGGGTGGAGTATGGAAAAAAATATCATTCTGGGATAAATCTTTTAGCCTCTAACCTTATCCCTGGATGTCTTGAAGTAAGATATGTCTCTATTTTTGACAATGCTCCAGTTTCTGCGAGACTTACTTGCCAACTAAGATTAATTGCTCTAAAATCTGTACCATACCATAATTGGACGTGTCCCTTTCCTTCAGGTTTGAATTCTAGTTCTCTGTTATACATTATAAATATTTTTTTTGCGGTCTCTGTGTGTTGTATATGTTTCTCTATATACTCAAAAATTGCTATCAAAAACTGTTTTTCTGTGATGGGCTCATTAAAAGTATAGGTGACATCCGTTTTTGCGCAATCTATCTTCGGATCATACTTGATTATTAATATGTGGGCCATTTACGATTCTCTTAAACCTTGCGCTCCCCTGATGGGGTCTTTTTATATTTCCAGGAGCTGGGCATTCCCTATATATAATCGAACTAAAAGGTACTACGAGCGTAATTCTATGTTAAGGTGTAACCTATTTTTGTTTAGAGTTTATTCCGTGCTTCAAACCTCTCCCTAGACATATGTATGTTCTTTAGGAATAGAGATTTATTTGAGATTATGTATTTAGGCTTTTCTTTGCGATATTTCTTATTTCACGACTAGTTTCTGTTAAATATGCTTCTATCGGAGGCAATTTTATTTTCGATTCCTCTTTGGCTCTAATTTCATAAGTGCTTCCATCTAATAGGAAGTATAGGGAAGATTTATCTTCTACTTTTTCCCACTCCTTATTTAGAATCACTACTTCTTCCCCCTCCCAAACCTCGAGCTGCTTGAGGAAGAAAAGTAGGATTTTAGCGGGGCTGGGCAGAGCCTCTACCCAAATATAGGGCCTCATGACGTCCCGGTCTAGTCTTTGTTGTTTATTTCCGGAATATAGAGATATTTCAAACATTTTAGTCTCCTATTAATTTCTTTGCTAGTTCCCGGATTGCTTTATGTTTTGAAGTGAGGTGGGGTTCTATCATTAGGTCTTTCACCTCTCGCTTAAGGATTTGCCAACTATAATTAAGTGGGTACCTTTCTCCATCTTCTGCCGAGATTCGGGTTAAGACACTACCACGGCAATCTGGCTGAAAATCAACCTTATCCTTTTTCTTAAATCCTATCTTTTTCTCATATTGAATAACTTCTATTGTTTTATATTGATATTGGTCTTCTATTGTTTCTAGGGCCACATAATCAAAAAAGGCTTTCCAAAACAGTTTTTCAGTTATAGGCTCAAGAAACGGATAGTAATGGTCATGTTCTATTATTAATAGATACATATCATTTGCTTTATGAAGATTTTTCATCTCTTCTTGCCTTGCAAAGTTTTCTGAGATGAGGGTTGTGGTGGGTTAGATTAGCGGGGTCTAGATCAAATGCATATAATCGTTCAATCATTTGCTCTTTTGAGGCATTACTGTTTCGTACCCCTCTCCTCCGACAGAGAGATTTTAACTCTCGATGCCAGAAGTCTTCATACTTAGGCAGCATCGTTTTTTTCCGGAACATTTTTCTCTCGCAGTTTGCTTAGGGAGTTAGCGACTTTCAGTATGAAATCTATATAAATTGTTCCTCCCGCAAGTCCTAATATTCCAATTCCAAACCCAATCAATAGCAGATATCCATAGTGGGGAGTGCCTGTGAAATACCCTACCAGGGCCGCTGCTCCAACGCATCCTAGTGCTAAAAACATATAACCCCACCATAACGCTCTGCTATGCTCTTCTTTTGCTCTTAACATTTTCATTGTTGAATAAATAAAGAACAGTATTACAAGCCCCAAACCGAATTTTGCATAGAGATATACCATCCCAATCCATCCTTTTGTTACCGATTTGCTTTTACGTATCTTTCCGCAAGCCTATTTTTTTCGGCGTCTTCAACATGGTCCCCACAATCATATATATCTTGCCAATCGCCAACTTTGAGAGTCAAAATAATGCTATCATTTACTGCGGAAACTGAGAACTGTGCGTTCGGGGGTAATTGTTCTATATAATTAGGATATGCTTCTGTTTCTGGGAAGCAACAGGGAAGAAGTAGAACTATTGTTATTAGTGCCGTATATAGAATTATTTTATACACTTTGCAATTCCTTTTTTTGCTGCTTTTCTTATTATTGGATCTGGGTGGGTTAGAAATTGTCGAAAGGTTGTTATTTCTTGCCAACCTCTTTTAATAAACGCTTCAACCTCTCTACAGGGGCCAAGTCTCATAATAGAGAATCTTTTCCCGCTCTTTTGCTCATAAAACTCATACGTCTTATCCTCGAATATGAAAAAGTGCACTTCTTTTATAGGGTTGGAAAGTTTGTAGTCGCTTCTATAAATTATCCGCATTTTTCCAAGACTCCTTTAACGGCTTCCCTAATAATTTTCGATTTGGAGGTGAGATGTTGTTCAAGTCTTGGAATTTTCTCTGGAAGATAGCATACGGGATGCCATCCCCAATGGTATACCCAAGGATCTCCCTTTTCCCTCATTGCAACGATTTTACCTTTTTTAAGTTCTACCTTCAATTCAAGGATTTCTGTCAAGCATTCATTTGACTCTTCAAGCAAGGTTAATGCTATTGCCAGACCTTCTTCGGGGGAAGGCCAATGCTTTATATACGTGTAGCCTTTTCTCAAAGAGGTCTGCTTCCAGAGTGTTATTTCGTATATTGCTTGAGTCTCCACTTTGCAATCCTTCTTATTTTCGGGCATCTATGTGTAAGGTGTTGGGCTCCCCAAGGCATTTCCTTAAAATACTGGTTCTCTCCTCTTAGAAACTGCTTTATTTTTCTTTTCCACTCTGTATGTAGGGTCCAAAAATGCGGGACCCGTATTACTTGCTTGCCGGGTCCCGGGTCTATATATATTTCTCCAGGGAAGAAGTATGCTACACAATTTAAGTTAAGGTGGGGATTTCCTCCGCAGTACTCGAAAATTCTATACTCAACTACCATTTTAGTCCCATTCTCCGGGTTTCATTAGAATAGTTTCGTTGTTTATCGCCATATAGATCTTCCAGCCGGGGCGGAAGAGTTGGTTATAGGCTTCAAGTCCTACCCAGAAAAACCAAGGATAGGCGGTTTGATTGAAGTAATAGGTCTTATCGTCTTCTCGGACCATCACCCAAGCATGTAGACTTTCTTCTCCAGTTGTCCATGTGCGCCCTATAACTACCCAGGCATCGTATCCTTCTTTTAATAGAGCTGAGCAAAGCAGGATTGCTTGGTCTTCGCAATCTCCTTCGCGGCTTTCGTATGTTTCTCGGGCAAATCTCCATTCATCTGCCTCGTCTGCAACATACTCGGTTCGCTTATGAAACTCTCTCCAAATCTCAATAGGGTCACTTTCTGATGATGGGTTATATTCAGCATCGAAATATTCTCGGGCATCTCGCCATTCCCCATCTAGCCCTTGTGCTTGAAAATGTTCGACTTCCTGAAAACCTTCATCCAAGATATCAGATTCTAGGGCATTACAGCTACAAAACAGCAATAGAAAGATTGGTACAATGATGCTTCTCATGTCGTATCCTTTTCTAAAAATAAGTCCTTAAAAGTACAATTAATTTACACAAGGACTTATTCGTTGCTACTTTTCTAATGCTTCTTTTGCTACTTTTCTTAATTCCTTTGAATTGCTTGTGAGAAAGCTTTTTGCAATATCTTTGAGATAAGCATCCGTGGGGTGTGGGGAGGTGAATAACGGATACGCTTCTTCGTCTACCTTACACTCTAACCCCATCCAGTAAATTTGTTCGTTTAAGCTAATTGTTAGACTTAAGGAAGAAGCGTCCCAATGATTCCAATCTTCTAGCAACATTTCTAACGCTAATTGGGACGGCTTACAAGCTTCTCTAACCTTAAAGAAGCTCCAAAGCAATAGTTCTTTCGGAATCAATAATCGGTTAAAATGGTCTATGAATATTTTTGGCCCCGGTTCATCGATAATATTCGTCCCCATTGCCTTAAAGATGGTCATTAAAAATTCCCTGATCCTTGTTTTTGCCTTTTTCAACTTCCATATCGTTCTATAAGCACTTGTGCGTTTGCCCTTAAAAAGGAGGAACTATCTGTAAGGAAGCTTCGCCCGATCAGGAGCATTTCCTTTTCAAAACTTGAGGTGGGGGAAGTTTCGGAGTTCATAGATTCGCATAGAGCGATGAAATATGTTACTTTGCCTGAGGCCCTTAGTTGGAAGGATACTTCTGACCACTGGTTCGATTTATTATAAACACGGTGTACGCTAAGAGGGATTATCTTAGAGGGGGGCAAAGTCTTTTTAAGACGAAGGACCGCCCAGAGTAATAACTCTGTGGTATAGAGGAGTTTTGGAAAATACTGTGTTTCCCCACACATAACACTCGTTTTATAGATTTTGTTCATCCAACTAACAAATTAATGAAAACCAAGTTTCTTCTTCAAGGGCTTCTTCTATTTCTTTCACCTTTCCATAGGCTCTTTCGGAGCCTCCAATATAGTATCCGTTCTTAAATAAAGAAACTTTCATGTTTGGTTTTTCACAGGAGAAGCCCCGTAATAATCGACTGCTTTTAGCCCACCCAAGACGAAGTTCTATCGTTAAGGGATTTTCGTCCTTAGTTAAAGTGGTTTGGATCTCATCTGTTATTGTATTTCTGAGAACCCTAAACCCATGATCATTAATAAGCCCGATTATAAGTTTTGCTAGCTTTCGTTTTTCAGGATGCTTATCTGTTAAGAATTTTTTAATATTCATTTGTCATTTTCTTCCGCTCAAGGTTTTTCTTTGCATAGTCTCGCAAGCAGGGAAGATCCGAAGTTAGGAGGGATTCAAGCTTGTGTTCGGAGAACTTAATTTCTGAGACACTCCACCAAAAACTTCCTGTCCCATAAAAAACAATTGTCCCATCAGAGTATGATCTTCCTAGTATCTCAAAGGAAGGTTTTTCTTTAATACTTTTTTTCAACTCCTTATCTTCTTTTGCCAAGGAATCTACAAACTTAAGGCATGCGGCAAGTACCTCATCCTTAGAAGGTTTTTCTTGATAAAGAATATTCCATTTAAGAGAGGAATGCCAAGAAGTTCCAAGTGATAGAAGGTATTTCATCTTAAATTCTTAATCAAGTTTTTGAGATTCGTGTTGTCTACCTCAAGCGTAACCTCAACCTTATTATTTTTGGGGGGTGTCGGGGTTTGAATCGATTTTGTAAAAACGCCCCAATTTTTAAAATGCTTTTCAAAATCTGCTGACAACTCTATTGTTATTTTATGTGTTAAACAACCCATATTTATTCCTTACTTGATATTCTTTAGCAACTTTCCTAATTATTGGACTTTCATGTGTAAGGTATTCTTCTATTCGGGGAAAACTAATTTTTGTTGGAGCCTGCCCTCCCACAACGGGTAACCACTCTAATCTAAAAAACCAGTCTCGCGGATCATGCTTGACCTCGAAATTGCTAACGATGTTTCTATAATAGCATACGGGGTCTTTTACGAGAGGCATATCTTCCTCTATCTGGGTACCCAGATATTTTACGACAAGCACTGTTTGTATTGTCAATTTTAAACCCCACAAATGGGCTTCTCCTATTGGTGGGAGCTGTTCAGTGCTACCTTCTACCATAAGTATATTATCCGAATGATAGGCACCAATAAAGACCCTAATCAAGTAGTGACTAATCAAGCTATCAATATAATATTCAGGGCACTTTAGCATTCTCAATTTCTCCATCTGTTAATACATTTTTTCGCCTGTGCCCTAACATAAGGGTCTGTGTTAGTAAGATAGGACTCAACAGGGCTAAATGTGTCTATTGTTACTTCTTCTAAGTTTACTGAAAAACCAGAAGGATGAGAGAGACCTTTTATTTGAATCCAAATCTTAAAAGTGCCATCCTTTTTAGCTTTCTCTATGCTTGCATAATCAATAAGCAGTTTTTTCAATCGTACTTGCTCTACTACCCAAAGTAGCAGCTCCTCTGGTGTTGGTTTTTTTGCAATAATTCGGGTGAAATCGGACAAGAGTGGGTACTTTCCGATTTCAAAAAAGCGAATACACCAAGGTTTCATTTTAACAATTCCTGGGGCTAAAATAACCACCAAAAAGTTCGCGCCTTCTTCTCAACTCGGGGGCCCACTGAAGCATAAGCTTAGCGCGGTCTCTTATTTCTTTACATCCATGTGTTAAGAATTCTGTTGGCAATGGTATCGGGGTTATTTCTTCATCCTTATTCCTAACAGCAAATACCTCATACTTAGAAGCAATAAACTTTTTGGCATCTGGTATCTCAAAATATAGAGTATCTTTTCTTGGGTAGCCTTCTATACAAAACCTTGGGTTTTTTATTCTTAAACCTAGCTTTTCGTAATACTTATAGGCATGACCAAGAATAAACAATTCCAGTTCGTCCCTATCAAGTCTCCTTGAGAAGAAGACCTTTATCTTAAGTCCTGGGACACTTAGACAATAATTAAATTCCCTTTTCATCTGCTTCCCGTATCCTTTTAGCGAGCTTACGAATTGCCTCAACTTTGTGTGTTAGATAGGGCTCTATCTTAAAGGCTTCTATTTCTTCTACTTCAACTTTATAATACGCAAGCTCTAAACCCATCGCCTCGGATCTTAGCTGTACTAGAATTATAAAGTTATTTCCCGCCACCCTAATCTCTTTAACCCCAACTATCGCATCGCCATCACACAAGTCGTCCCTCTGGACCCAATCAAGACATAACAAGGCCACCATATCCCTAGTAGGCTTTGTTGCAACTATAGTTTTTTCTTGCGGGGCACCATCAAGCGCACCGCCAACAACTACCTGGTACATTATTCTTCGTCTTTGTTTAAGAGCTTCGCAAATCTACGGATAAAGAGATCTTCGTGAGTGAGGCTTGCCTCTATAGATCGTGGGGTTTTTATTTCTGCTTCTTTACATGCCATAAAAACCCAAAAACACTTTTCACTACCTTTTACCCAAACCCTAAACATGGTATTTTGCGCAGTTCCATTTTCGGGGTTAATTTTTTCAATAATACATCCCATACCACTAATTCTACCTAAGGCCCACAACCATAGTTCCTCTTCGGTGGGAGGGATATTAAAAATCTGTGATACGCCGAGTGTGGATTCTAGCAGAGTAGAAGAGACAGTAGCTATCCAAATACCCATTTTTCATCTCTTTAATCTAGGTATGTTTAGAATTCTTCTTTAGGCTCGGTTGCCTTGATTGCTTTATCGATCTCTTCATAAATTATTTCTCGCACCTTTTGGTCCTTAATAGTACCTGATGCGCTGAGAATATTGAACAAAGTGCGGCGAAGTGAACTCTTCTCTCCCTTTAGCTTTTCCACTAAGCTATAGTATGCTTCTAGGTCCTCCTTTAGCCTTTTCGAATCCTTAATCATTTTTAATGCCTTTCAACTCTTTTAATCTAGCCTGTGTTTCTTTCGCAGTTTTTCGTAAAAACTGGTTTTGATGTGTTAGTAACTTGGGCTTTGATAGATTTGCGATTGCCGTTTTCTTTTCCCAAGTGTCTTGCCGAAGAATATATTCTATATCCACTTCAACTATAAATTTAATATCTTTATAATTTTGAATTTGCCATGGAAATTCAAAACCATGATAGGAAAGGAAGTGTCCTCGGACTAGCCTGTAGCCACTTCGGTAAGTGAAAAGAAAATAGTTTTGAAAAGAGTCTGGGTACCTTTCTCGGGAAGGGTGTAGCTTAATGAAATAGATTTTTCCCCGTCCAAAAGTCTTTAGTTTCTTATTAAAATCTTCTCTTTTCATTGTTTATTGCCTAAGTTCGCTTTTTTCTTTTTTTAGGTAAAACTTGGCCCAGTCCCGAACAACAGAAAAGTTGTGAGTAAAAAGTAGTTGAAGGGGCATTTCTTTGTAGCTATAATCATTGCTTTCGCAATCTTTCCCAGTCAAAAGAAAAGTCCTAATCCCTTCGTACCAGCTCTTATAATTTTGAGAATCTTCAACTACGTCAGTAATCATAAAGGCACAATTGTCTGTGAGATAGACAAAGTACTCATCTTTTATCCCGTTACCGTAGGATTCGTAAGTTTCGGTAACTAACCAAAGTTTATTTGTAATCTGCATGGCGAATTGGCATTTTTGATAGAGGAATATTTAGTTCAATAGCTAATTCTTTTAAGTGCCTTGTCGCAAACATAACTTTCTTTCTTATGCTAAAATGAGGACATTTTGCTTTAAGCAATATTCTTTCCCATTTCTGGGCTACCCCTACAAATCTAAGATCATAGTCCTCTACTTTAACACGTTTTGTGATTTTTTTCGCAGCTCTCAGTATTTCAGATTCAATCGGCATTGGTAAAACAACCACAAGTCTTTCTCGAATAGAATAGGAGTTATGCGAAATTCTACCATTATCATAATACTTCAGATCTTCCCCAAGAGTTTCGGTAATAAGTGTGCCTCTTATAGCATGTTTAGCAAATTCCCGTAGGCAAGTTCTATGGGTTAAGAGTTTCTTTATATTTACCTGTTTTGGCTTCTCCTTCTCGCAATACTCCCGTATAATCGAATACCAATTTAGATGAAATTCAACATACGACCATTCCTCCATCCGCCCTTTATAGTCTTTATTTTTTGCAGCCTCTATAATAACCGCTGGTTTCCCTGGGTTGCTAGAAGAATCGCAATAGAGCACAAAGCAATAATCTTCTAGAAAATAGATATAAAGCTCTTCTACGGGACTAAATTTATAGCTAGCATCGTAAATCATTCGCCTTCCCCTGTCCCTAAAAGTCCAAGAGGGTCGTTTGTCCTGATATAGGTTTTCGCCCAACGACGCCTTTGGAGGCATTTTGCTGTTAATAAGCTTTCTGCCCTAATCCGTTTTAGCCCTTGGTACCCCCATCTTTTAAGATGTTTATCGAAAAAGGGATATGGGTTTATCAGTGGGTGTTGAAAGATTTTTCCAATATAGTAAGTTAGCTTGAACCAAGTTGGATATCCAGCAGGACGGAATTTTAGGCTTAGGTTAAAAATAAGAAAATATCTTTCACATAAATAAACGACACTATGCTCGTGTGTCCGTAGATAATTATAACTATAAAGACCCTCTAAGTCTCTAGCAATTACCCTATATCTTCTTTCTCTACCGTTTTCCATTTTTGGCCTAAAAACCTTGGTAAGCCTGTTTCTCTCGCTGATTATATATCATGGGCGAAAAAGAGCTGGGTCACAACTCTTTTTCTTTTATACTTTAGATCTCTGCTGGAAGAGTGCCGCTAACTTTGGCTAGGTCTGCTCCGACAGCGAGTACTTGGTCATTTCCACCATCATAAAGAATTGTCAGTGAAGGGTTGTTGAGGATCTTATTTTCCCATTCTTTTCGAACCGTTATCTGTGCTTCGCGCACTTCTTGGCCCAATGCTTCTTCTGGGTCGCGACCCTGCTCTTCGAAAAATGTATCCACAGCAGCATGAAAATAACCCCCATACCGGGTTATTACTTCGTGAGCTACCCTCTCCGCCGTCCGCGCTTCGAAACTGATCAATTCACGAACCTCTGCTTGGATGTAGTGCCCGATGTGATGCATGCATTTCTCCGAAGGAAACAAAGAGGCCCCAGACTTGGGTTAATTATTATATAGTGAAATCCTTTTGTTATATGAGAGATTCTTTTAGGTTAATCCTAACGTACTTTCAATAAATCAATCCCTTTATCGATCGCGTCGCGGATCGCCATCCGGATTTCTGAAAGTTCCAGACCAAACTGAGCGCCATGGCCCTTAAAATAAGGAAGGTTCCGCACATCAAAGGAATTGTGGCTGTCCCCACCATTTTCCTTATCAACGGTGTAAATATAGGTCCTTTCCCCAGAATTGACCATATCGTCTTTGTAACAATGGTAGACAACAACTCCCTTGTGCGCCATAAAGGTCTCGGGGTCTACGTAAACTATTTTTTGTACTGTCATCTTAGTTCTTTCTAACGTAGCGCCTCGGGGGCAAAAACTGCAACCCCATCCGTGTCGAATAGGGCTCTTTCTTCCGGGTCCAGTTCATCAAGGTTGTCTGCTAGGGCGGTACATTTTATAAGGATGAATACTTTTTCGACCTTGTGTACCGCCTTTGCCTTCGCTTCGTCCCTAGAGCTCGCCTGGGCATAAACGATTTGCTCCAGGATCCGTGTGTGGAAGGTTAAGGAATAAATCATTTTCTTTTCTTTCGGTTTGCTGCTTTCCCGTCTAGTTTTGGTTTCGCCTCTAGTTTCTTCTTCTTTTTCTTTATATGTCCCTTTTTCTTTTTAGGCGGTCGCCCTTCGTTGGCGTCTACCACTACAAAGGACTTCAAATAGTCTTCCAAGAGGGGAAATACGCGTGGTGCGGCAAACGGCGTGATTCGGTCGATTGAGATATCGCGGAGCTCCGGGACAGGCAACGGAAGTATCGAAATCCTTGCGGATAGTTCTTCGACCTTATTCGTCGCTTTCTTTAACAGCTCCGCGTATTCAATAATTCGGGGAGGCTCGTATTTTCTCATTCGGCCGCCCCCATAAAATCTTGGGGTGTCCCATCAATCCAGACAACCTCGTAGAGGTCAAGGTCATCAAGATAATGTGATTCAAGAAAACATGTACCGAAAGCGGCCTCATACCAATCGGGCCAATCTCCATCAAGCCCAACCAACTCCCACTCTTTTACAAGCTTTTCAAAATCAAGATCTTCCTCGATCTGTTTTTTCAAAAAGGAGATTGCCTTGTCGGCAGTATCAAACTGCCCGGTCCAGACCAAATTCCCGTCATCTTCCTGAATAAGGCATGAGACAAGTCCAGGGGTTGCTCTAACAAGCTTATCTTGAATCGTTTCCCACTGCATATTAAATTAAGGGCTAGTGTGGTTAGGAGTACATTGCCGTGCGGCATTTGACATACATATCCGGATCGGGGTTTGCCTTCTGCAGCATTTCCCATGGATCGTCCGACTCTTTGAGTTCCGTGATCCATAGGACAACTGCGACACAGAAGCGGTGCTTCAACATATGGATTTCCTGCGACATTGAGCCCACCTGGTTAAGCTCCGCCTGAGTGATCTCTTCATGAAGCCCGTCTGCCAGATCATAGTATTTGGTGAGCTTGTCCACTTTCATCTCCTCTTATTGGGGACCCTTAAACCCTAATTTGGGGTATCCTTTATAATATGAAAACCCAAGGTTTAACGTAGGAAAACTAAAGAATTATTCTTAGGCACCTAAGACGCCCTTTATAAGTTTTCGAATTAGCTGATTTTCGTCAGTTAAAAACTGTTTTGGGTTAGAAGCTTGCAACTCCTTACTGCTTTTATATTGCCAGTTTTCTAATTGTTTGACCCTTAAAAAACGGTAATCAATGCTGATTTCCCCATACTCGTCCTTAAGCAAAAATATCCCATAATCGTTTTCTTTATAAGGCATGCAGCAGAATTGGAAAGCTGGCCTTTCCCCTGTTAGGTTTTCATATGCTTTCAGTATTTGGCTTCTGATCTCGTTATGGGTCTTGTAGGTTATAACAAAAACGTTTTCGATTCGACCATAATTATCCTTAAATCCAAAAAGATCATGCTGGAGACAAAAGGCCATAAGTTCTTCGGGAGATGGAATCCTCTCAAAATAAAACCAAGGGGTAGGATTATTTTCTTCCGGATCCCCGTTAAGATGTTCGGGTGTATAAATGAAGGTGCGGACGTAAAGGCAATAGGGTTTTTGCCCGCTTAATTAAAGTTTTTTCATCCAATCCGATCATTGTCTTGCTACCTTTCGGACGAAGGGCTCTTTATGGGTAAGAAACCTCTCTATTTTTTCCTTATACGGTTCGAGTGCTTGAATCCTGAAACTTGCAATGACCGTTCCGGGGGATTTGTCCCTAATCGCTTCAAACTCCCCACGCTCTTTAGGGTTTCTCCCTATAATGATAATGTTTTCCCAATGTGGGTATAGGGGATTCCTTCTCAAACACTCTAGGTCAAAGGGGTCTCTTAGAATTGCTTCAAGGAACAACATTTTTAATTTTTCGTCTGTTGGTGGGGAATCAAGGAGATATTCCCGAACTCGGTTATATTGTAATTCTATTTGTACACAATAAAATTTCATGAAAGGTACCCTTTTTCTTTTCCCCACGCAATCCAGGCTTTCGCCATTAGCTTCACTCTTCCCCTTATATCGTTGGTAATCGGGGATTCCTTTGTGATGTCATAAAGCGCCTTGAACCAGTGTCGGTACCGCCCATGAACAAAATCTTGTAACATTAAGGGGACAACGTCTTCGCCCATCTCCGTTATTTCTTTATAAAGCGGATCTTGGGTTCCTCCATCACTAAGAAACTGAGTTCTTTCTTCCCAGACGCTCGCAAGTCTTTCAAATTTTTCTTTAGGGGCTTCCATTGCTTTCTCCTTAGATATAGTTATATATGAATCGATGGAATTCGATCCCCTCAAATTCCCAAGTTAACTCATCAAGCGCCTTAAAAACATCTTTAGTTTCTTGATTCCCAAACGCATCCCAAACAACTTTTCCACCCTTTTGAATTTCTATCTTCCAGGTATCAACAAAGTATCGGGGGTAGACCACATAAGCATAATCTCTTGTTACAACAGCATGAATAGAAGTCCCTTTAGCGAGTTTTCCAATCTCAAATCCGAATTCGGTATAGGACAATATACGCTTCGCAAAGTTACGTATACTTCTATCTTTATTTGTGAGTATATCAGCTAAGGGTTGTGCCATTTTTTATTGCCTGCCTTGCTATTTCCCTAATTTTTACATCTCTATGTGTTAGATAAGCTTTACATGGATTGAGTTCCTCTATAATACAGGGATCAACGGTAACCAGGAAATCCCAATTTTCTATGGCATCGTCGTCTTCCTCGTAGATAGTTATACTGCCTGAAAGACTCCCTTCTTTTTTGGACTGCACCTTAAGTTCTATGATTTTCACTATGGGATGATAATAATCCCCCTCTGATGCCATATCTAGCATTCTTAATAGTAATTCATCTTCTTCCGGTTTTTCTTCAAGAAAAAGCGTTTCTGAAAGCAGAGAGCTGTTAAAAGTGATTGTTACCTCGTACATTTTAGTCCCAGTTCATAGATTTTCACTTGAGATAAAGGAATTGGCTTGAATACCGAGAATTGCCAGCAATATTGTCCGGGGGGAGGGTCAAAGCCATAATTATCAATTCCTGTTCCTGCCCCTATGGGGTCATATTCAACTTCCAATATAATTGATCCATATGTTTTAGCAACAGCAAGGTCTGGGGTTAAATAGGTATAGCGACAAGCGTTTCGGGATTGTGGCTTTTTACATCCGCGAGTTTCTGGATAACACCGAGGACACGGCCAACCCCATAAGACTCCTTCTGCTTGTATTCGCTCCCAATTTTCGGGTTTGGTTCCATGAAAAAAAAGCATAGCAGATCCAATTAAGTTTCCAGTTGGTCTAGGTAATATAGATTCTGTTCCATTTATCTATAAACCATTGCAGATCGTCTTCCCATGATGCAAAGGTACAAACCATTTTTCCCCTTAAAACATTAACTATATTTTTTTTGTGGAGGAAAAGTTCCGAACTTTTGTTAGGGTGAGTAATACTTGTTTTCCTTTTCGTATTAATCAAAAACCTTAACGTAAAACTATCCAATTTTTCCGACTGCAAGTAGAAATGGACGTTTCCCGAATATACTTGAAAATTGCTGTCCCGTTCCCTTTTATTAAGAATCCACTTCGGATATTTATCTCTTAAAAACAGAAACATCTTTTCTGCTGCAACCTCGCTAAGGTCTTGGTCTATTATTGCTGTGTCTCGGGCGATAGCCCTTATATAAGGATTTGGATCAGTAAGCCCAATCTTTGGATACTTCGCTACAACACTGGCACGCAGCTGAAGAGCTTGGGGGTCTTTTAGAAGTTCCGCATAAACTTTTCCCAAAATTGTTCTATTTTTAGTTCTTTCTACTAATTCCCTTACAAGATCACGTGCAGTCCAAATCAGTCCATCAAGAAAGGGCAGGTTCTCTTCTATTTGTTTTATGGTTGCCTTTTTAATTAGATCCTGAGAGATTTCATAAGGCAAGGTAGGAACTTTTAGGAATTTCGCTTTAACAGTAGGGTTATCCTTCGCGTACTTCTTGTAAATTTTTGAAAAAATAGACTGGTTTTGCCAACCTTGCTTGATTATAAGTTCAAGAAAAGAATCAATTTCAATCTCAACAGATTCTAGAAATTTAAGACCCCGAAGCAGGTTTTGTTCCTCCGGGTCTAGATCGATACAATCTTCTAAGTTAACCGTAATTTTCATACTTTTTTCCATTTCGAGCTGATCCGGGCGTCGATTTGCAGAATTGGTGGCAAGAAATGTTTTTCGCGGAAACGATGCTCGTCTTTAAGAAACAATTGGATTATTTTTCGGGCTTCAGGGTATTCGCTTGTTAGTATTTCGGCGGGGGTGCATTCGGTATAGACTGATTTGGGCAAGTGCCTTTGCACTCTCCAACTATAGTCATACTCAAGGCTTCCTCCTTTTAAGGTAGCCCACACCTCGAAAACTTTTATCGTTGGGATGTCTAAACCATAAGGTTCCAATTCGGGGCAATTTGCATGTTTAATCGCAAAAATGGATTCGTGAAAAGATCCGGATTTGTTGATCTTTACTTTGCGGCGGCGGAAGAAATATAGTTTAATTGTTTCCATTATTCTTACCCATAACAGAGTAGGCTTCTCCGCATAAAAGATGCTGCTCTAGAACCTTGGGGTTTCGGATTGCTAACTTTGCTATGTTCCGAATTAATCGAAACCGATGGGTTACTAAGGCTTCAGGGGGAACCTCGGCCCAAGAATATTCTTTTGTTAGATAATCTGGTCGGGACCGAAATTTACACCAAGACCATTTCTCAGAAGTATCCCGGAATAGGAAGAAATAATCATCTCCAACCCCTACGGTCAATAATAATGTTCCTATTGTCGATGTGAAAAACACCATCAGCATCCCTCTCCTACCTTAGACCATCTAAGAGCCCTTTTTGCGTCTCTCTGGGTTCCGTTGTTTCAACAAATCGTTTTACTTTTTGAAAGAAAGCTTCGCGCTTCTTAAGATATTCTTTCGCAGCCAATGTAGCTGTGAGAAACCCTAATTGAGTGTCAAGATCTAATTGCCCGAAATCCACATTTTCGAGAATGGTGTCGACCTGGTTAAATTTTCCTGTTTTGAAAAGCTCGTCCATCTGGGCGTAGATAACGTCTAACGCTTCATCTACCTTCCTGTCACGAATGAGTTGGTATAGTTTGGTCAGGTCCATCATACGTTCCTTTCTCGGGGTCCATTTTTGAAAGCTTGCTGGAACTGCTTTGCTGTGTGCCTTAAATCGGGATCTTCGTCGGTTAAAAAGTGCTCAAGCTTTTGAGATCTATTCCAATGGATTTCTTCCCCTTCAACAATGAAAAACGTTGTTGTGGGAAGCTTATAGTTATCATACATATCATATATAAAATTTCCTATAATTTGGGTGACGAAACGCATACCACTTAAATAGATCTCAGATAGGTTTATCGAAGTTAATTCAAAAGTCGCTGAGCAGTTGGAGATTGTCTCCTCAAGAATGGAGATTACAAACCCGGCTCCATATGATTGGAATTCCTCTCGCTTTATCAAAAAATACCCCACTGTTTCTTGTATTGGGCTTCTACTAGCAGCCTCCAACCCAAGATTATATTGTTTAGCGGTAATTTTTATCATGATATAAGTTTCTTAAGACCTTCCAACCCATTGTTTGTGTCAAGGTTAAATTCAACTACTCCCTGCAGGGCGCTGGCACGTTTTTTTCGTGAACAAACTTCAATAATCACGGGGAGAGCTTTTCTATATCGCACCAGAACTTCATTCCAACTGGGCTTTCTGATAACAGCGTACCAGTTGAGCCCTTTTGGAACAATTGAAATTAGAAAACTTGTTTCTTCTTCGTCTGGCAGCATCTCTAAATCTAAATAAGTCTCTACCTTGTCTGCTACCGGTTTCAAATCTTTTAAGAGGTCTTTGAAGGCCCTATTTGCAGTTTTCACAAGCTTTACTGATTCTTTTATCGGGTCTAGCGGGAGGCGGAACTGCATCCCGAGCTTAATAGATGGTAGTTCCCACGCAAGCTGCATTTCAAATTCCCCCCAGGCTTCTGTTTCCGCTGAAGCAACAATAAAAGCTTGATCTATATGGCTCTTAAGCTCTGCTGCCATTTGACCCACCGACCTAAAATATTTAGAAGGATCGGGTGTTGCCGTTTTGGGCTGAATTTCGTTACTAGATATTTGTTTAACAAGTGTAGCTAACTCTCGGTCTTTTGAAGTAAGAAAAGCCTCTACCCTTTTTGTTTTTCTTACCCCCCGAAGACGGATGCTGTCTAGGCGGGAATCTTCTTGTTCCGGCAATAGAAAAAAGGTTTCAAGAGTAGCAGCCCGGTAATATGCCCGATTAACTTGGTAGATGATTGGAATTCCTGCTTTTATATTACCGTCGGATGTTAACGAAAGTTTTGCAAGGCACGGGGATGCCCAGAATTTTATCTTTTTAGGGCCTAGCCTATTTTCTTCTATCCGAATTGCCTCTACTATATGGGCGTCTTTAAGCTCAAACGTTAAATTTAGTTCCATCTTTAATCCTTAAGCAAACTGCAGACCAAGGGAGGTCAAACCTCCCCATCATTTTGGATAACTGCTTTCGCACATTTTCGAATTACAGGCAACTCGTGTGTGAGGAAGGTTTTTAGGTCGGGCGGGGTTTTCAAGTCTAATTTTAAGTTTCTTTTTTTTGAAATTTTTCTTTCCAGGGTTAAACGGAAACCATTTGGCACCCTGTAGTTGTCTGGGTTTGTAGTCCCCTTAATAAGACAACCTTTTTTCGTTAAAAAGCAATGGAGCTCGATAAATTCAAGGTTCCATTTTTCTATTTTCTCTAATAATAACTCTAAAGCTAGTGCCGCCCGTTCATGTGAGGTTGGTTTTCGGCATAAATCTATTTCGCTGCTATAATAGTATCCCCCAGGACTCGAAGGTTGAAATTTTCCTCTATAAAAACAAAGCATTGAAATCGTTTCCCTGTTTTTTCGCGTATTTAAAAGCAGACTTGCCCTACGGTTTATATATAAAGAAGCACAAAAGTAATACGAAAGAAACTTCGACCTTAAAAGATGAAAGAAAAGAAAAAGGGAGCCGATGCTCCCTTTTTCTAGCTTACCCTGTTTGGCCGCAGGACTACCCCACGTTGTAGAAGTAGATACGACCCGTATACACGTCATCCTCGTGTTCTAGGTGTGCTTCACACCCACAGTCCGGATTTGTGCAAAGAATTTTCTTGGGCGGCTCTTCATCCAAAAGCGCAACCTGTTCTTTCCCTTGAAGAAGTTGGTTGCAGAGGGGGCACCGGAAATCAACCATACGGCTCATGGTATTCTCCTTGGGTTTAAGCAAACTTAGTTTGGTTTTTTGGAAAGGGGTTTTAACGGGGATCGCGGTGCTGGAGCTCTGCCTCGTTATCTTCCCTCCGCTCTTGCACGTACGACCGTAATGCTGCAATGAAGTGTGCAGCACGGTCATAGGCAGGCAGGTCATCAAGGAGATGATTCTCCATGAAGTCGAGGAACGTGTCATACATCGCCCATTCCTCAACAAAATCTTTTGTTTTGGTTTGAGAGAGATCGGCGAGAAGTTTCGCGAGCTTCTTCAGTTTCCGGCGGATTTTCCAAGCGCGGAACATGGAGTATTTTCGGGAGCTCATTTCAAATGCCTTTCGTTGGGGTTTCCGCGTTGGCACCCCTTAAATGGTACCTTCCTATATTTAAAATATAATTGTATCCCCAAGTTTAACGTTTGAGTTTTTGAAGCTCCTTTTTCGCTAAAGCGCGAACCCGTGGATCGTCGACAGTTAAAAGGTTATGGAGCGGGAGCTCCTTAACTTCAAATTCGCTATCTTTTTTTGGATGCCCCTCTATCTGTCTACTGAATCTTTCAATTAGAACATACCAATTGGGGTGGTTTGATTTAACGAGGTGCGGCGGATACTGAAACTTCAACTTCTCTGGTAGGCAGATGGCAAGGATTTCATTAGTACTTAAGACCCAATAGAGATGACGTTCTATCTGAAAAACTTTATTGGTTATTTTCATTTTTTCTTCCTGAGAAACGTCACGGCCAAATCCCGAACCTCCTTATGGCTGGCGGTCAAGAAGGTTTCAAGCTTTCCTTCTTCTTCCCCTTGCTCGTCTACGTGCCAAAAGAAAAAATAAAGATAGTTATTTTTAGACAGTTCTTTTTCTCTTGCTTGGAGGAAAATAAATTCCTCATTCTCCATATCCTCCTCATTAAGATCCATTTGAAAACATTGATCCCTAAAGTCTAGAAGGAAACCTCGAATAGTACGAAGAAAATTTCCTAAGGAAGACCGTTCCCACATCCAAGAAGCTCTTAACTCCTTTAATTTGAATTTGAAGGCCTTGAAAGTTGAGGTTTCTAATCGAATAATATCATAGGGGTAATCTATTTCGATTTTTAACCTTTTAAGGGTAGACTCAATTTCTTTTAAGACTAGGGCAAAAACAAGGGATGAGTTGTCGTGGCGAATTGGAGTTCTTGAGCATGAAAGTCTCGCCCCATCAACAACGCCGAGGTTAAGGAATTTCATCTTGCCGTGCTCCTACTGGTTTCAAACAAGGCGACGAAGCATTTCATTCAGGGATTTCCATCCTCTGTTTTGCAAGCCGCCGTATCACAGGTTCCGCGTGAGTTAGGTAGGACTCCAAAGTTTTCACATCCTCTAAGTCAATTTTTGAAGATGCCGCGTGAAAATTGAAAAGTCGGTTTCTTTCAGTTGAAAAACTTATCGAAATAGAATCTTTTCTACTAAATACTTTATTATTATGTAGTGCGGCCTTACCAGAAACTCTGCCGATATCTTCCTTCTCGATAAGGATTTCAGCTGCCCAGAGAAGTAGCTCGTTTACTGTCGGTAACGAAGTAAGGATTATGCTATAGCGGGAATGTAGCCCGTCCACAGTTGTGTGATAAAAATTCATAATTTAAGTTTGCTTCTCTTTAATTTGGATAGAAGCTCCTTCTAAATAAGTTTCATCATAATCTTTAGTATATTCCATTTCGACCTTTGCATTGTCGTCGACTTGGATCCCTTTCTTTCTCACGTATTCTCGAATAGCTTGTTCTAATTCAAATAAAGATATTGAAACTTTCATTTTCTTTCCTTGCTATATTCTAGAAGATTTTTCATAAATGTTCGATAGCTTGCTTTTTTCTCAGTTAATAATACTTCCGCAGGGATAACACTACAATTTGTTCCGTTTGTAGGAAAAAAGCTTTCTGCATATTTTACGCCAAGCACTTCGTTTGGGCGATACATAATATCATGATACATAGTGTAATCCCGTATATCGTGGAGGACCTTCCCTTTTTTTAGGAAAAATAAATCGGGCCACCCTTCTGCGTATTCTACAAAAACAATATAATCATCGGAGCGCACAACTAAAGGTTTGAATACAGTTATTTTCATAAAATTTAAGCAAAGTTCCCTTCTTTATAATACCACTTTTCTAATAAAGAAAGAAGTTCGGTTAAATCTTTGCAGCCCCTTGAGAAGAATTTACCTTGTTCTGGAAGCCCCGCTGCTCCATATCCCCAATAAATAATCATTCTTACTTCCATTACGTCGTAAAACGATGAATCCATTTTCTTAATACAAAAGAAACGATGCTTATCTTCTTTTAACGCGATTTCAAGAGAAGGATAATGTATATAGAAAGCAATAGGCTTTTCTGGGCACAGCATACTCAGCTTTTTTGCCGCCTGGCGTACCAGCAGACTTCTATTTGTTAGTGCCTGTTTTAGATTAAGAATCATTAGATTTTGCGCAAATGAAATCAGAATTAAGGTCTGCCTTTGCGATCATTCGAAAGAGGGGGGCACTATGTGTGAAATAAGCTTTCAAGGGAAGCATTTGAAACTGTTTTCGGATCGAATTCAGAATTGGCGCCAGTACGGGAACCTTCTTTCCCTTCTCAACTATTTCCCAATAGTGTTGCATATTAAACTGGTCTCCCTCTTTTTCATTATCAATAAGATTAAACTCTTTTCTCTTAAAATCAATTTTAATCTCTAGCAGGTTGCCTTTGTATAAGTCCGTATAAGCGGCGTCGGCCAACCCTAATAAGGCAGAAACAATATTTTCCCGTTTTGGGAAAGATTTAAGTTCCTTACAAAAGGTGAAATTGTAGGTAGAGATTACTATTCTATACATCAAAAGAATCCGGATTCCTTGCCCAAAGGCGTATTATTTGTGAAAGACTTTCTGAATCTTCGAAGAATAGATTTGTATTTTCAAATCGAAAATAGAAGGGTCTATTTTTCCGAGGAGAATAGGAAATTTTAGCCATGCACCATGATTCTGTAATATGAAGAAGGGTGAAAGACCAGGCGTTAAAGCCCTCATCCTGAAGACAAATAATTTCACAAAAATTATCGATCTCACGTTTTAAAAGATCTTTCGCCAACATTCGTAATGAAGGCTCCGGTCGGGTTAGTAAGGCTTTAATCATCGATAACCTCTACCCGAATACTTTTCTTAATCTTCTCTAAGTACCTGAGATGCGAATCAAGCCAGAATTTTTCCGCTTCTTTTCCTTTCCAAGTGCCTTTGTTTCCTGCAACAACATCTACTTTAGCTTCCGTAGTTGAGCAGATGAGCTCGTGCAGCCCCTCCAGTATGGTAGAGACCTCTTTCAGACTTCCTTCAAAGGACAAGCGGTGTGTTTTAGCCATTCTTTTTCCACCATTTGTTAGCTTGTTCTAGAGCTGCCTTCATTCGCGAAACCCCAACAGGGTTAGCAGAATGAAGGCTCCATTTGAGTTTTGGAAGAGTGCCATCGTAGGCATGAGCTTCGATCCAACAAGCCACCTCATACCCATCCCGGATAGGGTCTGCTAGATCATGATCAAGGCTAATCCTTGTTACTTTGCCGGACTCTAAAAGCTTAATCGCTTCAGCTGCCGTATAGGCATGAATATCATACCCTTCCGGCATTGGTCTTATATCGTCAAGCCAGATTTTCATACTATTATTACTCTGAAAAAGGATTGCCGCCCATTAAAATGTCGGTTGCGGTTTCCCCAGTCTCTTCCCCCCACTGGCAACGGGGTGCTAGCTCTTGCCCGCTCCAGTTATAATCGCGGCCACACCGCTCACACGTATTTGTGAACGATCCCAAAACAATCTTTTCTCCACAAGCACATTCTCCAATAGCGGGTTCCTGGTAGGTATCCTCTCTTTTTTGGATGCCCTCAGACCGAACATCGAAAGTCCCATCCTGGCATTTCCGAAAATTTTCTTTCCCTAATTCTGACATACCATCATCGAGAAGATTGCCGTCTTCATCGCAAGGGAAACTGAACCCCGCATTCGGGTCGTCCTCCCAGACAAAGAAAAGGGAAAACTCCGTGAAAGTTTTGGTTTCGCTTTCCTTTAAAATTTTCATTGCTTTCAATCCTCCGGAAATTAAAAGGGGGTTCTGGACATTTTAAATATATGGCGTTTTCTTTTGGACCTACGTTTGACCTGGGGTTTTAAAACCAAAAGAAAAGGAGGGCTGTGTAACCCTCCTTTTCTCAGTTTTATTTTAATCCCCAGTTTTCCTAGTCTTTGCTGGAGTTTTCCGAGAGCTGTTGTGCTATCTGTTTCTCATAGTCCGAGATTTGGGAGATTTCATTATCTAGTGCCGACAAGTCAAAGTTGAAAGATTGCTCGAACCAGTCTCGGGCTTTGACTGCCACCGTATCAAGTAAGTGTTCAAGCACTTGTGCTGCTGCAAGGCGAATTCCCCGACATTGTCCAGTCAAGCTGGAGATAGCCCCCCAATTATAGATCCATCTCTGATCAAACTTGGACATCACCGCCGGGACGGTTTTTAGTTCCTTACTCTGCACTACGAGGAAGATTGCGCAAGTATCGTCCTTGTCCTTGTAAAGGAAGATTGGGTTGGGTTCCATGAAGGTCTCAGGGTACCCTGACTTCCGAAGCAAAGTATTGACTTCGGCAATCTTCTCGTTTGAGATGTCTGCGGTATTCGACATCTGAGTGGCAAGTGCCGTGAAAACTGCGCGGGCGTGGGGAGAGATAAGTGACGACATTTCCATGTCTCCTTGTCTGACGGGCTATTCCTAGCCCAAGATGTGGCGCAATCAAGCACCAAAAAGCAGAACCCCCAATGGGCAACCTGCTAAGGTTTATATAAAGATTTCATAAGGATCCTCGTAGGTTCCTTAGAGAATTTTTGGCTAATTGTTTTTAATTTACCTTTGGGAACATAGGCCCCCTATTAATGGGGCCCTTTATTATTTTATTAAAGCTACAAAAGGGCAAACAAAAGGAAGTAGCCTAATTTCAAATTGGCCCCCTAATAATAGGGGGCTTTCTATTGAAACTATAGAGCTGAACCCCAAAATACAAACCAAAAAAAATATTTACACCGGTTTTACGCCGGAATACAATCATATATAGGTTAGCATTAGGGGTTAAAGGTGATCCCAAAAACGCTACGTTAAAAAATAAATTCATACGTGGCTCTTTTGGTTTCAGCAATATACCCAATACCAAAGGGGTTAGGCGCCCACCCTAGTTGGGCTGGGCGTTAGTTTCCCCACTGTTCTGTTCGGCAATCCCTGCAAGGAGTTGAGCCATGCCGAAGCAAACTGTGATCGAGAAGGTGTTCGGGGAGAAGGAGACGATGAAGCTCATGGAGGTTCTCAAGGGCCTCAAGGAGCAGAAGTCGATCGATTTCGACCCCTCCGCCCAGTCCCCGGACCCCGGGTTCACCGCGAGCTTCAAGCTCCGGAAGGCCCTGCGGACCAACAACGGCGAGCGCGAGATCGCGCACAAGCCCGTCTCCGAGGACGACATCAACGCCGCCGGTGCGTACATGCGCAACCGCCGGTGGTACGTCCGCAAGGCGTGGGCGGTCGAAAACATCGCTTGGCTGTTCGAGACGGCGAAGGTCGACGCCAAGCTCTAGACGAGCCTCACAACGCCGCTACGGAAAAAGGGAGCATCACTGCTCCCTTTTTCTGTGCCTTTAAACTTTTAAGTCAAAAAAACTTACTTCAAACTCTTCGAAATTGCTTTTGCCAAAACCCGCTGTCTTCTGCTTGGAGAGGTTAAAAACTCCTCAAGACGAATAATGGGTTTATCCTGTTGATTTCTTTTCCAACCTTCAGCAATATATTTCCATCCATAAACTCGTATTTGGTCACATCTTTTTATAATTTCCCCCTCTTCCTTATCGTAGTGATATTTATAAGGAAGCAGCTTCACCACACATGTTGTAATGTCGATCGAGAGTACTCGGCAGAAAAGAATTGCTTCGTTATAAAACGACCAAGATAAGATAAAACCAAGCTGCTCGCTTAAAGTGAGTTGCCTCTTAAAGTCGTATTGTTCGTATAGCCCGTATCGGTATCGGTAGATTTCAATATTCGATAACATTTAATTTCGACTCCACCGCAATTTTATGCTGTGTGGCAGATTTAGTAAGGCATGCTTTTGAAAACAACCTCACGAAATTTTCGTTTGCCGTTAAACCCCTCCGAAGATCATTCATTTGAGAGGCACAAATTTCCCGATATTTCTTTCTCTTAAAAAGGAAAGCAATCTTAGCCCCCCATTTTGCAAACCAAGAGAAGTTTTTAATTTGGGTCAGCGTTGTTTTTCTTTTTACCCAGGTAAAGGGAGTGTCCTCCCGAGGGACTACTTCGTCTGAAGTAAACCCGGAAGCTACAGTTACCCACTTCCCAAAATGGATCATCTCCCAAGGAGTTATTTCAATATCCAGGGCTCTTGTTCTATATTTTCTTTCCCCGCTTATAACATAACTCCAAGTATAATCCCTTTCGCTGTAGCATACTTTATCGTAAAAATTTCGGTAGTAAATTTTACCCATAGGGAAACTCCGGTTTAGGCCGATTAAGATATGTAATAATCGCCTCAGCCAAATCTTTAGTTAGGCCGACTTTGTGGATTAATCCTTCTTTAATAATTATGCCAGGAGGTTTTCTCATTAAGTCGGCATGAAACATATGGTGACCAAACGATTTATGGTTTTCATCGTCTAGCACCGCGAAGTTTGTTATTTCAGGATGCTTCTCTAGAAAATCCCTAATCTCAAAGGGGCGTTCATTGCCCTCTCGGTATAGAATAGACCCTGTCTTATCTGCTGGGTCCCATTCAATTTTATATTTTTTGAATGCTGGCATTAAGTATTTGAGATTCCAATCGGATTTGCGCCAGACTGAGATTAAGATTATCCGTGCGCCCGTTTTAGCTTGTATCTTCTTGAGAAATTTTAGTTTTCTCTTCTCAAGGTGGCACGCATGCTTCCGCCCAAAGCATAAGACCCCATCAATATCAAGAAAGAGGGCTAACATTTTAAGAGCCTCTTATTCTAATATTTAGAAAATATTTCATCCTACGTGTCGTAATCCTTAAAGCATTCAATATCTTTTACTAAACCATATTCGTAAAGCAGGGCACAACAGAGACCGACTATATAATTCGTGTTTTGTACCAGCACATTCCCTGACGGCCCGAATCCGGGGCTTTGGGGAGCTTCAATTTTTAAGTCCTTAAAACACCACTCAGCAATTGTGGGAGCTGCCCCCCACAAATCCCAAGCCCTGTCTTTTGTCATTTCAAAAGCCGCCTCTGCCGAGGGTGGGTCTGGTGGGGGGTATGGCATTTTGAAGAGCGCTTCATACTCTTTCTTGTCGAATCCTCCAGCAATCTCCTCGCCCCCGAAGTTTTTGAAATTATTCTCAATCTTACTAAAGTTGCACTCTATCCCTAAAAGGGACAGGCATTGCTCCCAAGGAATCCCATCTTCTCGCATCTCACGGATTAAGTAGAAAAACCCTGCGGCGGTTTGATACTGACAGCTCCCCCATTCAAAAACACCCACTCGGGCGACTAAATCATCGATTTCTTCTTTGAGAAGAGGTTTCCCCCATTTTTGTTTCCGTTGCATAGTCACGCCTTTCATCAGATACCAAGCGAAAACTATAATAGATATATAATGTTACTGCCCAGAACTTCGAAGGTTTTCTAAAAGTTCCATTAACATGACCTACCGATTTAAAACGAAGGAAAAAGGGGTTGTCGCGTGAGGTGAGTTGCTGGGTTGCTTGCGTGTCCGGACTTTTTCCCAGCATGACCGCTTCCCCGGCATCAGGCCGCCCCCGCAATTCGGTCTCTTCTTGGGGCTCCTGGCCAGTGCAAGCGGTTGAGTGTCTGCGACGACCCCTCTTCCCGTTTTTAAGGTGCAGGCTCAACTTTTTTCTGTCATCGCGAGATAGGCCTCACCTGCAGAGGAAAACTACCCCGCTCAAGATTGCAGCATTGTCCACCTTTCCTATTGTTATTGGGATCAGGCGATGCTTTGTTTCTCTTGCTTTTTTCTTTGTGGGTCTGCTTGCGGGCAACCGGACTCAAGCTTCTTTAGGGTCCCCGCCAATCGATTCCTTCTTAAGGGCCGTCTCGGATCAGATGCATGTTGAACCTCCGAAATGGTTTGCCCATCCGGCAGCGTGTCCGGCAGGCTTGCTTCAGCGGGCTTTTCGCCCTACGCGCGCACCGGGGGCGGCTGCAAATGGCCAATGGCGCCCCCAAAGGTATTATTTATAGGATGAATTGCCTTTGATCCCAGAAGGAAATTATTTTTTCGGGGGTTTTCCGTTCCCGTTCCTCTTCTGGATTTTCCGGGCCTTCCGCGCCCGCCTGTTTTTGTCCTGGTCGTGTTTCCGGTTTTTTCCAAGACTACTGCCGCTGCCTTTTGAAGGTCCTGCCATCGGTTTGGTCTCCTCTGCGGTGAAAAGGCGCGTTTTTTGCGCCCAAAGGTAACTTATATATTATGATATTTTTTTGTACTAGGAAAGTCCTAGAATATTTTTAATTTCAGCGATACAATCTTCTACCGAGTGTGCTTCTATAATATGATCGTGACATTTAGCGAGCTCTAAAGTCTGCTTAACTAAAGCTAATCTTTCTTTTAAGTCCGGAGTATCTCCTCGGCCTGATAACCTCCGTATTAACTCTTCCTTGTTCGGAGGGGCTATAAAAATAGATATCGCATTAGGATAAGTTTTTCTAATATTAGCCGCGCCTTCTTGTTCTACCACTACAAAAATGAAATTGTTTTTTCTTAATTTCTCATCCAATTCTGTTTTCGTTGTCCCATAACGGAACCCCGCGAATTGCTGCCACTCAAGAAAAGCATTATGATTTACAAGGCCATCGAAACTTTTTTCGGAGATAAAATAGTAATCTTTTCCATACTCTTCTGTTGACCGCTTCGGCCGGGTTGTTGTTGAAACGGATTCAACAAAGCCTTCTTCTAAACATAACGCTTTGCAAATTGTTGTTTTGCCAACACCCGACGGACCGGAGATGATAATAAGCTGGCTCATTTAGCTGCCTGTTCCTTCGCCCAAGCTCTTACATGAAGATTTTCATCAGTTAAAAGTTCTTCTATTGATACCCGAGAAAAGGTATAGGAGAAGCACTTAATTACTAAATCCCCTTCATTTTCTTCGAAGTACCCTTCGATAAGTTGTGCCCATGTTGAGGAAGACTCTTTGCCTATTGTTTCTATATAACTACACCTACCACAGATTTTTAGTTCCCCATGTTTATCAAAAACGAATAACCCCGTTTTAGTCCCTTTGTTTGTTGTAGCAGTAAACTTATATGGGACCCCGGTTTTCAAGTGTTTAAACATTAGAGGTAGGCCTTCGCTAGGATTCGAATTCCCGGGTGCTGAGATGTTAAGTAGGATTCTAGCTTTTTGGTTTGGAGAAGTCTGCTATCCTTTTTTATCAGCTCCTCTTCTGTTTCCGCAATCCAAAAAGATAGGGTATAATTCCCTGCTAATTTTCCATCAGGGAGACTTAGTCTAAATTGGGTGGTATTTACTACCCCTGGGTCTAAATCGAAGTGTTTTAGGGCGATTTCGGCGATTCTAAATCTAAGATCATCGTAATGGGACTCGAAGACTGTTAATAGTGCTGCGACGCCTTCCCCGATTTTTGGTTTTTCAATCCCCAGGATACAGTCGTTTGAAGCGGCAACGTAAAGTATATGTATTCTAGACATGCCATACCCTTAAAGATTTCCCTTTTTGATATCTTGGTCTCCGGCTTAAGTCTTGAAACATTTTCTTGCCAATCCTCTTCTTCCCTGTTAGGTTCACTAGCTGCTTAAATATATAGATCCAATCAAAATCTTTTTCAAGGTATGCCCTAGCAATATGACGAACAACAGGGGAATCGTGGGTTAGAAATTCTTTCCCAGAGATTTCTTTAAGAATAAGTTGCTTGAAAATCTTTATAAAACCTGGAACCTGTTTACGGCCTCGAACCGAAACCAAGTCTTTCTCGGAAATTTCCCCGTCTTTCCAGCGTAACAGGTCTTGCTTATCGAGATGTGCAAAGAAATAAAGATCCTTATGGTCCCAATGTTCCAAGATAAAATATTGATCTTCGTATTCTATGCCAAGAAGCATCTTAGGCTTTTTGGGGAGATTGTTAAGTTTCAGTAGCTTCATTTTTAGTCGCTATCTTTGCGGCATTCCGAACAGTCCGGTTCGTATGGGTCAAGAAAGGTTCTGGGTGTAGCTTTTGATAGGTATAACCGCAGGGGTCTGCTCCTAACTCATAATATGAAACAAGCCCGCCAAGCCATTCCTCCACTGTTCCCTCAACCCGAAAATTTAGTGGGGAAGAATCTACCTCGGCACAATAGCTGCACAACTGCCCTTTCGAATTTTCCACCAGGACAAAGACTATTTCATCCGAGGATAAGAAGGTTGCCTTGTAAAAGGTATAGAGGTACTTCATTTGTTTAAAAGATTAACTAGCCATCTTCGAATAATCTGTTTAGGTCCCCGTTGAAACTCACCATTTGTTAGTTGTTCTGGTATACAAATTTCATGAAAATCATTCCTATCCTGTTTAAAGCGTTCTCTCCATTTACTAGACCTATAGGTTTTCACTTCAAAGGCTTCGCTGTGTCTTACGAGAACCTCTTCATAAGTTTCATGAAAAAAGATCCAATAACAAACATTCCCATGCGGTGTGAAACTCAAACGATGGGCATACCTATGCCTGTAACTGAAAAGTTTTCCTGCCGGGTTTTCCATCGATTCTACCATAGAATCCCCTCCTAGGAACAGGAGTTCAGGAGACAAAGGAGGAGGAAGAAACTTAAACCAACAATAAGGGAACCAAAGGAAACGAATGCACAGAATTTTTTAAATGTCATCTCTTTGCCTTCCAGAAAATTATAATAGGAGATCGGGATCTATCTTGATTCGACGTTTCGGGGTTTCTCCAGGCTCAATTTTTGCTAGGTCAACTTGAAAGCATTCTTCCACTATGAATTGTGGGTAACGCCGAAGAACCGCAGCCAGGAAGGCAACCCCATGCCCCGTGATTTTATAGACATAGACGGCTTGGCCGTCGTCGTCGATATCCTCAATCCCTATAGCATACTGCAAGTCGACCAAGGGGTCAAGATGGGGTTTGGGTAAGCGCGCTACCCCTTCATACTTTGCTAGGTAGAGCATAAGAAGGTCGATTTGCATTTTCCTCTCCCGTTGTTATGGGACACTAATCACTTGTATTTGCTATGTCCTCTTCAGTATACCCTCCAATATTAAGCGCCCGTACCGCTGTAAGCGAAAATCGAGGATCGGAACATTGGGCGTGCCCAATTGTTTGAAGAACCTGTGCCCGGTCAGTAACTATTTCACGAAGGGTGAGGTTGGAAGCAACCACCTGTATATTTTGTGTTAGGGGGCGATCGACGTGGAGGCGTGCCCACTCGTTTATATCCGTGCCAACCCGATTGACTAGTTCATGCGCCTGATCTACCTTGAAACCCCAATAAAAGAGAATCTCGATCTCAAGCGTTACGCCGTCCTTAGTCATTGCCAGAACCTCTATCTCCCTCTTATTAAAGAGAGGGAAAATTTTTCCAAGATCAACCGTTTTGGCGAAAGGGGCAAATTGGGAGTTCCCAAACGTGATAGTTCGGTCGAAATAGTCATTATCATCAAAATCGACTACAATTAAATGGTCGGGTTTGGGGGTTACGGTTCCTATCCCAAGGGAAAATAGGATACAGAGAAGCAGAATGATAAAAATCCCAGTAAAGAGTATGCCATGCTGGAAAGTCTTCGGGAAGTTTTTCATATGTACCTTCTCCTTCGGTTTGTGTGTCGTAACCTAGAACCTATCCACGTTAGTTAAACCCCCTATGTTTAAGCCTCCTTTTCAAAAACGGGGCCGTCGTAAAACTGCCCGTTACTGCGATACCAGTCATCAATCGCTTTGATTTGGAGCCGTGCCCAGGAAATGAGCATCTCTTTCGATAGCTCTTTCGGACTCAGAATTTTTTTCTTAGGTGCTGCAACAGGGGAAACATCCGACTTGGAAGCCAGCGGAAGTCCCCGTCGTCGTTGAAAGCTAATAGGACGGCCACGCATAATACCCTCCTACACGAGTTCGTACACAATACCAAAAACTTTATTCCGGCGAAGGGGAGTACCCTCGCACAGAATCTTAATATCCTGGTTGTCCGAAGCCTGGGCTTCGAAATAGGGTTGACCCGCGAGACCAGGACTTGAAAAAGTATAGGGTATCCCATGCTGCCGATGAAAATCAGCAACAATTGTGAGAACCTCTCTGAGGGCGATTTTTGTGAGATCCGTTATAAATTTAATGCCGTCTTCGTGCTTATACCCCATTTCTCCCCACGGCCATTTTTTGATACTGACCCAATCGCGGAGAGGAAGTGGCCCCCTATAACCAAAAGCCTCAGCAACGAGGGATGGTTGGACCCACCAGGTCATGATAAGTTTTGGTTGGTTAGTGGAAATATTCATAAAACTAGCCTCTACCCAATGTCCGTTTCCTCCCTGGAAATTAGGACTGAAATAATCGCTGCCTACTCCTGGTAGGCCACCCTTGCCTACCTATTATATAAGGGTATCCCCTAGTAAAACGTAGGTTATTTAGTCTATTGATTCGCTCCCGATAATATTAATATTTTGTGGGTTGAATATAACTAATTCTGGCGAAGCATCATCGCCTTTTTCTACCGTATTTGGAATAATTGCCCCGTGATACCTTTTTTTGACGAGTACCTTTGTTAAAGCAAAAGGTTGTGTTGCTCGAATCGGGCCAAAAACTTCAGCGTCGTAAATGTCAACCCCAACAAGCATCCATTGTGCCGCCAATAGTTCCATGTGTCCCGTGACGGATGCCTCCGCTTCTCGGAAATCCATCAGCTTTAAGTCGTCAGCGATTTCAACCACTAGTATTTCCGGATCGCCGCTTTTTTCCCGCAACGCATTAGCGTATACTTTTGCGTAAGACTTGTCTTGGGTGAACCACGCCCCTCTAAGCCCTCTATTACCCCCACCAGAACCCGAAACCTTAAAGGTCCCAGATTCCCGGATCTCATTGCCGAAGCCTGTCCCGTGATACCAAAGGCTCATTTGTTTTTTGCGTAAGCTTTTGCCCAGTAACGAATTTTTTCGTTAGCAATTGTGAATAACACACCGAATGGAATTTCCGACTCTTCTAGAAAAAGTTCTGGAATGGTTTCTTTCGCCGTATAGAAAAAAGCGCCGCCTTCATTATCTTCGCAAAGAAGATATTCTCCGCCTCGCCCAATAACTTCTTGGAAGAATCTAAAAACAGCGGGGTCGGTGCTCATAAAACTTTTAAAGAGCCTTGAAAAGACCCAGAGGAGACGGCCTCCCTCAAAGCAGCAGTAATAGCGCTCGAAAACATTCCCTGAGGACTGCCGATGGAGATCGAATAGATAATACTTCATCGTCAATAAAGGAATCTTTTTTCGTTCGTATCAAAAACGACTATATCCGGGGCACAATCTAGCCCCACAATTTTACAATCCTGGATTCTTGTTGAATACCGCATATGGTAATGCCCATGTACCCAGTGTGCTGGTTTGGCCTCATTCAAGATTCCTTGAAGAATCATTCTACACTGGGTATCCCTTGTATCGGTATGCCGAAGAGGTTTTGGCATATAAGCAACCGCCTCAGAAGGAGCATCGTGCGTTACGATAAATTCGGCTTGGTGGTTAATTAGTTTTCGGGCTTCTTCCTCTTTTGGGGTTTCTTCCTTTGAAAACCAGGAAACTCCATCTTTCCGAAGTTTATAGTCGACTGAAAAGCCTCCCCCCAGGAATCCGAAAATAGTATCTCCCCAATTCAAAACAGTCCCGCGAGGGATATAAAAGAGATTTCCTAAAACTTCTTGTGGGGTTAGCCTATTAGAACTTACCCTATCTAGTAAAAGTGGAAACTCCTCGTGGTTCCCATCAATAAAATAAACAGGAATCTCAAGTTTAAGAGACCTTAGATTCTGTTTCCAAAAACCAAAATCTCCAACTTGGACGATTCTCTCAACCCCGACAGATGAAAGCAAGTCCATTGCTCGGTAGAGATCAAGCCAGTTGCCGTGGGTGTCGCCCACAAAACCAATTTTCATTATATCCTCTTTTATTCAGAAGGATGGCTAAGCCTCAAGGTCAACCATATGGTCAGAAATCACTTGACCCCCAGAAGCCTCAATTGCTTCTTTGAGAGCATCCACCCATTTGTAGGAGACGGCTTCTGCCCCAGAAATCTCAGCGAAAAAAAACGATGTTTTGCCTCCGTTTTCATTTTCCTGGCTTCCCCCAGGCGAATAATTGATTCGTAACCCGAAGGCCGGACCAGAAAATTGAGCCAAGAAGGGTTGCATCTCCTTGTATTCGGAGATATTATAAGGGACGCGAGCTGTAAGGTGTACTTGCTTGACGTTTGCCATGGTTTTTCCCTTTTGGAGTTTTAAGAACCTAAGCCTTTCCGGTAGGTAACCTTTATATAATGAAATCGCCTTGTACAATGAAAGAAATAAGGTTAGGGTTCTGGCTCAATAAGAAGCTCTAGGATTTCATCAATGACCTTTTCCGGGATTTTATTTGTTTTCAGCTCCGGATAGTTTTTGGAGGTCAACGCCATAAGAATTTTCATTACTTTTTCCGGCTGTTCCTTTACGTGGCATCCAAGTGTTCTGAAAGCCGAAAGTGCCTCGACAAAGGCGTGTGCCCGAATTCCAATAAACTGTACCCAAGTTTCTAGGGCTACTTCCTCCTCTTGTGGAAAATCTTGAATGGAGGAATAGATATCCCCCATTTCTAGGGTAGAATCATAGAAGAAGGACTCTAGCAGTTTTCTAACTATATTCCTTCTCGAAAATTCATGTAAATCAGCTTTTCGGTATTTCCAGTCTTCCATTATGTTTTCCTTTTTTCATCTCTTTCTTTCTTCCAGTGCTCGTGCCGTAGCCAGTCATTATACTTCCGGCCTAGAATCTCTGCAAAGTCTTTAGAGATTCGATCAATTGTGATTTCCCCCGCATCAATTAAACGGAAAACTTCTTCTTCGGGGAAATACTCTTCTCTTTCTACCCCATCATCCTCTTCTTTATCAGGCCGTATAATTTTAGAAACAGCTTGATAAAGTATCCCGTAGATTCTGTGGGCCCTACTATTATACTTCTTTGCTTCCTCAATCTTTTCGACTGTGAGGATATGATCGCGCACGAGTTGGGCGAGGTACTCCAAGGCGCAGAGATGTTTTTTGCAGCAACCAAGTTTTACTTGTACCCGGTCTGGGGAGTACTCTCGATAGTCGAGGCGACAGTGGCCATCAAACATCTCAACGACTCGTTCCCCCGCTGCTTTGCATTGAACAAATGCTGCGATATTTGAGCCGAAGGTTTCTTCCCCACAAACAAAACACCCGGGGAACGAGTCGACGCCAACCCCACGGGAATAAAAGAACTCGCCACCATTTTCGGGGCGTTTGTCAGGCTTCCCATGCTTCGGAATACCTTTGCGTGGGTGTTTTTGAAGCTTGGGATAAATTGTTTCTTGGTCTTTTCCTCCGATACCCATCGGGGATACGGTTAACCCCGCAGCTAGAATAAAGCTTGTTTTTTGGCATTCGCCACAGCTCCAAGCGCCGACACCACCGCCTGAAATAGAACAACTACCAGAGCGGTACCCACAATAAGGGCACCCATAAGCGTGGTGATCGCATTGGCTGATAGCAATTGGGCCTGTTGGTATAGAAGGTTTCTCCTCTATCCCCTTCGCTCGCGCAATTACTAGCTCAGCATAGGTGTTGACGTTATTCCTTCGCATTTCTTCTGCGAGCTCGGTTGCAACTTTGAGTTCCTCTGCTGCTGCAATATCCTTTTCCCAACGGTCGGAACTTGAATTTTGTGATGCCATTTGTTTTGCTCCTGGGGCTAATCAAACGTAATTACCAAATCGCTACCAACTTTAGTTAGTTTATTAGCTCGGGGGTGTTTTTCCTCATAGTACCCAAACACCCAAGTACCTAATATTTCATTATATGGGCCTTCTAATTGCCTGACTGCGCCATTTGAAAACCCTTCTGCCCGAAAAATTGCTTTGGCACACTCTAAGGCCGTGCCAACCATAAATCCCGATTTGCCTTTTTCTGGGAAGTCCTTAAAATGGTATTTTCCCATGATGGCCTCTTTTAAATTATATCCCGCTTTGATAGGGTAGGAAACGAATCCAAAAGATCCTTGAGCTTTGGTTCGGCAGTTTGCCCAAATACCTTTCGGGTTCGGTGTATGATTGTCTCAACTGCTTTAACCTTCAACCCCACCTCTCGGGAAATCTCCAGATTTCCGAGCCCCCACAGATACCGCAATGTGAGGACGCTTCGGTGTGGGTCGGGCAAGTTGCAGAGTATACGTGCTATTGTTCCAGTTTCCTTGGGTCCCCCTTTTCGGGTGGCGCGAATGTGATTCCGTAGGATTCCAAGTATCCACGTACACACTGAAGTGGTCTTCCGCAGCTTTCCTAAGGAAGCAAAAGCGGTTAGAAAGGTTTTTTGTACTAGATCCTCTGCTTGGCCTGAGAGGGTGGGCTGTCGAAGTGTAGCAGCGAACAGCAATGATTGAAACCGAGCAACAAAAGTTTCGGCAGCGCCAGCTGTTCCAGCCTTCACGGCAGCTACGAGTGCCCTATCATTCGCCCAGAGGTTCCGCCGGTTATGGTATTTTCCCATGATGGTCTCTCTTACTTGCTGTTACCCTGGAATCGACCCTTTAGCCGAATTGCAAGGAGCGCACATGGTTTGTAGGTTTTCAAACTCGTCGCCGCCCCCCAGAGATTTCGGCTTTATATGATCGATTGTCATCAAAACTTCGTTGCCCTTGTCATTAAGAGCGTAAAGGTTCAAATGAGGCGTCTGCTGATTGCCTCTTCTAAAAGTCTCCACAGCAAAGAAACTCCCTTTTAAGCCGCAAGTAGTACAAGCAAGGGATTCCTTGAATATTACAAGCCTACGCGAATTACATTTAACGAGATGCCCCTCAAAGTCAACTTTCCCCTCTTGCCCAATGTGGGGAAGGACCTCTTCTATAGTAAGCCGCCTCAAACGCTTATAAGGGCTCTTTGACCCTTTCTTCTTTTTCTTTTTCGCCGAAAGAGGGCTTTCAGCTTGAATATAACGCAACGCTGCAATTATTTCGGTTAGCCGCTCAACAGTTATTCCTTTTTGAATGAGTTTTCTTGAGATAGAAAACTGCTGAATCATTTGATCTATTTTTCCTTTGGTGGCTTGTTCCCCACCACAGTCTTTTAGGAGACCTTTGATTTCTTCAAGGTTTGCTGTTGCAATGTTATAGAATAGGCTTCCCATGAGTCTTTCTTTCCTTGCTGTTTGGGCATTGGTCGTACCTATATTTAAAATATGGGGAAAACCAAAGGAACACCGTGAGAAATAAATTCTATGTCATTTTTTAACAGTTATTATGGGTCGTTGCGACCTTTTCATAGTTAAAAGCTCTTTCCCTTTTTTCCTGTACCCCGGTTCTTCGTGAGTGAGTAATGTTTCAAGAGGAACTTCTTTTATCTTTACCTTCGCCGATGGTATATGAGGATAGGGATTTTTCAAGGCGCCGTAGTAGTATTTAACAGCATCTGAGATAAAAAAGCTTCCTTCAGAAAAAAGCACAACCCCATGTTTTCTGTACTCTGCAAAGGGATCGAGGTCTAGAAAATAGAAAAAGTTGAAAGGAAAATATACATCTTCACTCTCAACCCCAACACTATATAAGGTATGTAATCGTAAATCCATCTTAAAATACCTTTATAAGATGTCCACCTTTTTTCTTAACCCATCCCTTTATTCCCTCAATGTTTTTCCCCCGCATCCATTTCCCAATCGGGGCGGTCTCAACAATGATCGAGTTTTTAACCATAATTCCAAAGCACACAAGATTATTGGGTGTAATGTTGTAAGATACCTGATACACTTTCTCCTCCTTTGAGTCTATCTCTTATGTCTTCAAGGCAAGGTAAAAAGTCTTCGGGAGAAAGATTGAATAAAACCTCTTGGCCCGAAATTACAAATACAATTTCTATTGTTTGGTAACCCTCTCCAGGAGCTACCCTAATCTTAAAGTAATTCTCGATCTCATCAAGCACTTGGATGCTTTTCTTTATTTCTTTAATCTTTTCTGAAACATAATGTGGGAAAAGTGCGGCATCCCGAATTTGTGCCACTGTTAAATACATTGGTATCTTGTATTTTTCGCCCAGGGCTAGCCTCAATCCAAAGAAAATAACGCCCCCGTCCCTCTCTAAAGGCGAAGTAAGGTTTAAGGCGTAGCCGTCCGGAACAAGATTTCCTAAAACTCTTGCAACCTTAATTTTCACCTTAAATTTTTCTACGGCTACCGCCTTGATCCTAGTCTTCCGAGTTAACCGGAAGCGGTCTTCAAAAGAAAACCCTTTGCCCGAAATTACAAGATTTCCTTTATATAGGTCAAACTCTAGGTCGGGGTAATGTGCTCGCATCTCAGTTACGAACTGGTCTTTATTCCTAAGAAGAGAATCATCTTCTTTACACTCAAGAATAAAAGGCTTTTCTTCTAAGGCTTCCTTAGTCCTAGCTCGGACTTCAGCCCCCGCTGTTAAAAAATTTGCAAGTTTTTCTTTCCCTTGCTTTCCTCCATTCCCTTCATAAAATTTGGATATCTTTATTTGATCCTTGTTTAATTCCCAGTAGACTGTAAAATTCGGGTAATACCAAATATCCGTTTTTCGGGCAAACTCAATCTTAACAATAGCTGGAAACGTTGCAAGTATCTCTGAATTTTCAGTATAGCTATTTCCATGAGCAGAAAATTCAAGGTTTTCCTGGAAGGTCCAAAGGTGGATTTTCTTTGGTTTTTTCGCGAAAAACTTAATCTTTAAAAGCTCTGCAATTTCTTCTAAAGAAAAACTAAAATTGAACGATTTCTGTAAACTATTATCCAAAGTGAAGGCTCCTAACCAAAGAGGGTCCGCAAACGATCGTTAAATTGTTTGAATTCAGGAAAAATTTCTTCCATAAAGGCGTAGATTTCCGGATAGCTTCGGATCTTATCGCTTTCATTAATACAGCCTGCTAATCCGTCATTATATTGACCCCTTCGAAGACAAGATATAATTGACCTAACACAGCTAACCCCTCTCCCGTCGTTTTCTTGTGCCTGAAGCTTATCTAATTTATTTATTTGTTCCTCTGTCACTTTCATTTTGAGTCCTCCTGTCCGAATGGGGGAGAGCCTGCTGCTCAACTCAGCATGAACCCCCTTAAATAATAAATTTCGCTGTTTATATACCTAAAATATAAAGAATCCCCCCGGATATTCGAAGGACCTTTAGACTAATTACACCAGGAACTGGAAAGCTTTCCGTTTGGAAACAAAGTAAGTTTCCCCCCAACCTTTGACTTCTTTCCCTTTGCTTGGGTAAGTTTTATCCTTTCATCTAAATCCTGCTTCTTTATCCAGGATTCAATGGAGCCTAATACCTTTATAGAAGGGGCTAAGTCTAAGTCAACTTTATCCTTAAGATTCCTGATGGGCCAAGCAGAAATCTTGTCAACCCCAAGAGCAAGTAGGTGCTGGGTAGTTAATTGAAAATCTTGTAAAGAAAAAATCCCAGCTTTATGCAACATAATATTCGCTCTCATCAATAATCCCGCTCGGTGTATTCTTTCTAAGATAAGTTTTAAGGGAGGGTATTGCCCAACCCCATATGTTTTTGCATTCACTTTTTCATCTATACTGTGAATGGTGACATATAGGGATGTTAACCCAAGACTTGCCCATAAAGGTAGAAAACGGTTACTAAATTCTAGGTCTTCTCCGATTCGAATTCCATTAGTGTAAAGGTTAATAGGCGAAAACCTAAATTTCTTATCTTTAATAAATTGTAGAACCTTAGTTAACGACTCCGGGGAGAGCGTCGGTTCCCCACTGCTAGTTATTGAGAGATAGTGAGCGCCTTTTGCGGCGCATTCTTGTAGGACTTGAAAAAGATGTTCTAGGTCAACGTCACCATCTGTCTTAGGAGCATATTCTCGAAGGGGCACTCCGGCACAGTGTTTACACTTCGCATTACATTTTCCTGTCCCTACAAAAAGGGATAAGCTAGTTACTTTAGACATAGAGCGCCTTCCCTGATCCATGAATATGCCACAACATCATTTTGAAAAACAACAAGCTGGCGCACAAAATCCTTCTTAGGGTCATGCTTTGTTACATAATCTGTATATCTTAAAATGCTACCCTTATAATCATAAACCCCACCACCCCAAACATGTCCATGACATTTCTTTGCATTTCTAAAAAGCCACCATCGAATACTTAGAAGCCCTAGTCGGGATGGGGTAAATTCATTCCTTGATCCATCGGGATTTCCAACTGGCCAGGATGTAATATTCTTAATTCCTTTTGAGATAAGAGTGGTTACTGCTTGCTCGTACTTCTTACCATTCTCAACCCCACCTTTTCCAAGCAATAAAGTTGCTCTTACTCCTATTCCATGTTTTCGGGCGTTTTCGACAATCTTTGTATAATCAGGGTATGTTTTTAAGCCATACGCTTTTGCTTGGTTTTTCTCGTCTTCGTCAAAAACAGAAACTACAATATTGCTTAACCCTAATTCTTTCCAAAGCGGTAGGTATTTCGTGCAGAAAGGAGTATCCCCGAAAAGAATACCATTTGTGAACAGATTAACGTTTGGGAAATATGCCCCTTCCTTTGCGCACTTAGAATAGATTTGTAAAGCAGAAGTAACAGCCTCTGGGTCACAGGTAGGCTCGCCGCTTGAAGTAAAGGAAAGAGACCATCCACCGTACCGCGCAGAAAGTTTAATGGATGCTTCCAACAGGCGATCATAAGAGTTTTTATCGCTTGCTTTTGCTTCTTCCCTCAAATACTTCCCGGCACAAAACGCACAATTTGCGTTACAAGCCCCATTCCCTGTAAGAGCAGAAACACTATAGATTTTTTCAATACAGCCCATTTTTTTCTCCTGAAAAGATAAAACTTTCTTCTTCTAATACTTTGATTTTCATGACTTTATTGAGATGTAACAAAAAGAAAAGAGGGCAGCAGTTGCCCTCTTTTCTTTTGCCCGGAATACCAGTTATTGTTGCTTAGCCGGACATCCTTTTGTTAACTTCCTCGCTTTTTCGCAATATGTCTCGAAGTCATGTTCTAGCGGATTAAAATCTTGGATCGAGGCCTCCATATAAGGGAAAAGAGCCCCAAGCTCACTCTTTAGGGCCTCCCATGCTTCCTGCCACACCGGGTTTTCTTCCAGACTTGAGTGAGCACTTAGGCGCAGAAGAAGATGGTCGGGTACTTCTTCGTCTTGTTTGATAATAATTAAGCCGAGATGGGTATCAGCAACAAGCTCCAGCCAGGAGCTATCGAAACCCAGCCAATGGAATAGCTGTGCCCGAATAATTTTCTTCTTCCCTTCCGAAAGGCATCCGTTGCCCAACATTCCTTCGAACCAGTGGCTGGAATCAAGGTACTGCTTGAGCGCGGCAAAAAAGGCGAAATCGTGTGTGCAATTCCGGTGCATGGCTTACCTCTTCGTTAGGGGGAAGAAGGCCATCTCAAGGATGGTTCGCTTATTCTATGGCCTTTGCCCGTGGGTATCTTGAAAACTTGTGGCTTTTCCGAGTCCTCCTCGTAGGTGGAGAGAAGCAAAGGTTGTATGAGGTCTTTGAGAAACTGCGCAACATCAACACTAAGAACTCCCACAGGTAAGCTGCTAAGCTGTTTCTGTGTTTTCTCGGCGAGGCTATTGCACGGGCGGCTTTTCTCCTGGGCTTCTAATTCGATATAATTGTCAATCCGTTCCCCCGTATCGGGGTCATGTGTTCCGTTTGTTTCGTCGACTACGTTATACCAAGCACACCTTCCCCCGCAAAAGCAGGTCCATTTGCTGAGATCCCCAGAACAATAAACATCCTGCGTGTGATAATGCCCATTCACGCATAGGATTTGATCATACCCCTCAAAAGACATAGTTCCCTCCCGATATTGAAAATACCTTAGCTTTTGGGCCGGTGTAGAATTTCCCAAATACGTTCGATGTCCTTAGGGTCGTCAGGCTTTAGGTGGAGCATATGTGGAAAGCCTGCTGCTTCAACCTCAATCAAAGTGTCTTTGCGGGACATCCCATGTATCCGAGTGAGGCCGAATGTTCTTTTTCTGCCATCCTCGATAAAGGAAAAAATAGTGTACCTAACCTTATTCTTTTTGCTTTGGTTCTTCCGAAAGAGGGATTGTATTAGTTTGAACATGTTTCTCCTTTATTTAGGTTTTCTTCAGATAGTGCGAGAAGGGCCAGAGACAAAGCGTTATATGCGGATGCCTTCTGGATAGCAGTGCGCCCCATGCCTTTCTTTATGGGTTGAAATACCCCCGATGTCTTCTTTTGGCCCTCCATATCAATAGTTGTCGGTATGTACGTTGAGCCCTGTTCGGGGGGTACTAGTGCTGTCAAGGTTTTGCCGTTAACACAAACCCCTAACCAAACTGTACCCACAGGCTTCAGGGCCGTTCCTCCCCCTGGACCAGCTATTCCAGTTATAGCAATTCCTACATTGGCTTTGGAGATTTTGCAAATGCCCTCGGCCATTTTAACTGCCACAGTCTGGGAAACAGCCCCAGATTCTTCGATAACTTTCAGAGGGATGTCTAAATACTTGGCCTTTGCCAAGTTGCTATAAGTTATGATACTTTCATTTAGGCAGTCAGAAGCCCCAGAAACCCTGGTAATGAGATGGGTAACAAGTCCCCCTGTACAGGATTCAGCACAGGAAACCGTATATCCCAGTTTCTTTAATGTATCAACCAACTTTTTTGCGATTGCTGCCTCATCCATTATTTATCTCCAATGTTTCATGTAAAACAACGTCATCGGGCAATTCCCCATTAAACAGCCAACAATTACGCATCGTCCTTACTTCATTATACGAAGGATCTACAGGTCCTTGTGGGCCAACAGGAAAATAGAAGGTACCTACCCGGTTCCCGTCTTTAAGAAAAGTAATCCCCCAGTTCCCGTGGTAAATTGTGCGGTTGGTGTTCATTTGATTTCCTTTGTGTGGAGGAAAAATAAGCGTTCCTACCTTAATTATATTGGGAATTTTTATAGAATTTCGATAGATTTTTAGAAACTTCGTATTTTGACATTATGTTTTTTAGTGAAAAAAAGGGAGGAGCCGCGATTAGCTCCTCCCTTTTCAAGCGCGCCAGGCAGGAATTGAACCTGCGCCAACCTACTATTGTAAGTTTCCCCCAGAAACCTAAGGAAAGCGCGATAATCCATTGATTTCTAGTTTGTCCGCTGCCTTTGCGCGAGACAGCGGCAAGGACTTCCAGCAGTCCACAGGCGCGATGGGCCGAGAGGGATTCGAACCCCCAGCCAATTGATTATGAGTCAACTGCTCTAACCATTGAGCTACCGGCCCTTTCCCGCTTGTTTCGGTGTCCAATGTCGGGAACCATTGGTCCTAGGTACACTCACGTAGTACCCACGTTATAGCGACCTCATTATCCAGCTTAGGCCCAGTCTCGCTATAATGGTGTTTTTTACGTCATTGCCATCGACGTTTGGCACTCCGTAAGCAGGCCACCGCGTTTCATTGAACTGCTCTACCCTTTCCAACCTAGAGGTAGCAACCAAGTGGTAGTGACCACCCAAACCGACAGTGGTAGGGACCACCGCAGCAGATCAAATTTTGATAGCCCATTCTCGGCTGGGCCAGACCCAGTAGCATTCTCCCAGACGAAAATACTACGGCCGGTTAACGGGTTCTTAGCCTGGTCCCGTAACCTCTCAAAGAAGTAGGGGAGGTGGGATTCGAACCCACACGACCGTACGGTCAAGGGCTTTTAAGGCCCCAGTGTCTGCCATTCCACCACTCCCCCAACCACTTGAGCGAGCAGGATTTGAACCTGCATCTCCAGGCTGGCGAGTGCCTGGTATTTTGCGGACTGTGGTCTTGGGACTCTAACCCAAATCTTTCGGGATTAAGCCGAATGCTTTGGTTAAGCTAGAACCACAACCTATTAAACTATCGCTCATGGGTGCGGTAGGATTCGAACCTACGTGGGATTACTCCGCTGGCTTAAAAGGCCAGTGCTCTCGGCCGAACTGAGCGACGCACCCATCTGAGGCAGGAGCTTTTGGGCTCCAGAAAGTGCCGTACGGCACATGGCCGTAACAAGCAATGCCTCAGTTTTAATCCCGGCTACCGGGTATTACTGGTGGGCGTTTGCTGCCCCCCTTTGGTACCTAATATATAAAAGAAATCTTGGGAAAAATGTTCGAAATTTATTTTCTTTTTAGCCGTGCCTTTCCTTGGAACTTGCCCGCACTGAAAGACTATTTTTGAAAAGTAGATTACACAGAAGGCTGATTCCGAATGCTTTCCAGAAACCAATAATCTTAATTCCTGCGACGGTTCCAACTAGGCATGCATTCCAGAGGAACATAACTAAAACACCAACTACTAAGGCAGTTAGTATGGCAGAAATTAGACCAAGCACAACGTTAGCAAAAATACGCATTATTTCCTCCTTGTGAAAGTTATATGTTTCTGGCCTCTATGGTCTTTCCTTTAAGGTTTCTGGCCCTCCCTATACTTTTTAAACCCCCTCGCCTCCAAGATAAAGCTTTGTGGGTCCTGCCTATATCGTCGTGAGAGGCTTCTAATTAGAGGATCAGGGGATGTTAAGAAGAACTGATACGGAACTTCTTTAAAGATCCCACATCCTGCAAGCACAAAACCCCCTTCCCAAACAAGGGATGGGTGGATTGGGACGAGTGGCCCGAGGAGTGTATTTTTTTTGTTGAAAGTATCCGGGAAAGCATTATAGTACCCTAGATATTTTACGAGAACCCGATCTCCCCCGGACTGTAGAGATACCCCTAATTGAATATTAGTAGGCATCTTCGTATCAATCTTATAAAACTTAACCATCTTTTAATAGTTTTTTGAGTTCTGCGAATTCTTTCCGGGCCCATTCTTCCGCAGACATTTCAGGGTTGTCAGCTTTCCAACCGTCCCCAAATTTTTTCTTGTCCCACGGTTCAATCTCTTCTTCTGAGAACCCGAGAAGCAAATGCTCTTTCACTGCTGGAATGCCATGTTGGCAATTACAGCCCATCCCCATACACCCAACATGGGCATGAACCGCCCTCGGACAAGAACAGGTGCATTTAAGGGTATAGAGTTGGGGCAATGTCAGTTTGGGTTGTTCTCGGCGGCTACTGGTCAACTCAGCGTACTGTTCGTCGCTCATGTTTTCCAGCAGCAGGATAGCTGTACGCAATTCCGGACAGCCGGTTTGTTCCCCCCCAGATGCGCCATATTTACAATCACAGGGAGTGTTGTTGTAAACACAAGCCGCCTGTTGCATTTTCCGAAGATTTTGAAGTGTTTCTTCACGTGGTCTTACGAACATTGGCTTTCTCCTATCTCAGAAACAAAAGGAAGCGCGTTAATATCAACTTCCCTCGGCAGGAATGAAGGGTCTACTTGATCCCTTCGTAATTTTCGACGTCGAATTTCTTGCGCCCAGGACTCTTGTATCGTATAAATCTTGGGGAGCCGAGAAATCCGGTCTAACCTGAATTTACGCCATTCCCCATTTTTATTTCCGTCCAAACCGCAAAGATAAACATTGCCATGTTCGGCAAATACCTTAATCAGGATTAATTCCCGCAATTCCCCTTTGTAGTAGAAATCAAAGAAGGTGGGGAGGGAAACTCGATTAAGAATATAAGTGATTCGGGCACGCCCAAGCCGATCGGCTTGGAGGTAGGATTGTTCCCACTTATAGCGAACATCCCTATTTTCAGTCCAGCGATAGATTGCGTCTTCTACGTGTTTGGGAAGCATAGATCCTTCTCCAGGTGTCTGCCTACCTTATATATATTGGGAGTTTCTTATTGATTTTTGATAGAGGCTTTTAATCGTCCCCAATCATCTCTTGAACGCGTTGGGGTAACATCTTTTTCCGCGTTTCCTTTACTTCGTCGTAATAAGTATAATTGTGTGGCTTCTTTTCCGTGTCCCCATAGTGGCAAAGCCACAGCGAAGGGTGCTTTATCCATTTCGCAAGAAACCTCCCATGCTTTTCAAGCTCTTGGATTGTTCCGCGAATACCTTCACGGGCATCGAAGGACCCAACCCGGATAAGTTCTTCCCTTCGCCGCTCTATACGCAGGTCTTCAGGTTTCTTATCGTCCGGATGTTCCCAGCCCCCACTTCCAGTAGGGCAGTAAAGCTTTTGGTCCCAATATCCTGGATTCGGCTTCCAATTATAATAAACCGTTGCGCTGTTGACGCTTTTACCTTGGTATGTATCAAAGCGAAGGAGAAGCCCATCTGGGCGGTAGAAGACGTAAAACTTATCCTTATCTTTAATGGGGAGTTCCATAACAAGCTCGAATTTAAGGTCTTCGAGAATGCCTAGATATTTCCCAACCGAACACCCAAATTCCGAGTCGTTTCGATCATCCATAATTTGTTTCATAGTGCGGCTTTTGAGCATAACGAAACCTAATCCTAGTATGTTAACATCGGCTTCGTCTTGAGCAAGTTCCTCGCTGAGTTTTAGGGGATCAAAAGCGCGGACCCGATCAAAAAGGTTATAGGTCTTACAGGCCCGAGTTACAAGGCGGACAACAAAGTCTTCGATTTTTGTGGGGTCTTTCCCAATGAATTCTTTAGCAGTTTCTGCGTCTGTGAATTCCAAGATGAAAGCTGTTTCAAGGCATTCGCTTGGAAGCTTCTCCCCATTTTCTATAATAGTGGAAGCAAGGGTCAGCCCACGTATCAGCATGTCAGAGGTTAGATCCATTGTTCTTTTCTATTTTGGAGAGAAATTGGGGTGTTAGTCTTGTTCTTTACGCCTCTTCTTAATTTCTTCCCGCATTCTGGAGCGTTCCGCTTCTTGCCTTTCATGCATTTTTTTTCGTTCGCCCTCATCAAGGTATCGCCGGGTTTCGCCGGACGTAAGAATCTTAAGCCGGAACTCGGGCATTTCAGGGAAGGCTCTTCTGAACATCCCTCTTAGCGAGAGAAGGTCCGGGGTTGAAAGGGTACCTTGGAAAGAGATTTGTTCAAGAATCTCGTCGTTAGGAGTGAGAAGGGTTAGATACTGGTCTTTTTGGAACATCGGCATTGTTTTATTTCCCGGCGGCTTTCTTTGCGTTTAGGTAAGAGATCGTGGCAGGAAGGCCCTTAACAAATTCTTGTAAAAGGCTTTCGTCAAAGGACCAAACGAAACCCCCGCCGACACCGTCTATCGCAAACCAAAAGTCAATTCGATGCCATTTCCTTAGGCCAGCGAAATAGTGATCGAAGTAGGTGGGTTCCTTTAGCCTGTAGTCCATCTTTGAGAGAGATTCGATAAATTCAATAATCTCGTCAAAGTGTTGGGAGGAGCAGTAAACAAAAACAGGATCTCCTGCGAAATTCTTTAACTCCGGGATTTGTTTGATAGCGAAATCTTTTTGGGATTCTAAGGTCCTGACAGCTTTAGGAATTGCCCCCCACTCAAACTCGGAAGAACCCATATAGTCGAAAGCCAGTAGCTCGTAAATTGTAGGAGTGCGGCTTTCCTCTATTGCTAAGAGGGTTTTTTTCTCCGCAAGAGCATCAAGATTATACGAGCTACACCGTTGTACTAGGTAAGACACAAGACTCATACTTTCCCCTTTTTTAGAGACAGCATTTTTCAAGCCACCCTTTGGTGCGCCTACCTTATATATATTAGGGTTTTTTTAGGATTTGCGTAAGTCTATATGGTATTTCGCTGCTGATCGGGTTGAGGGATCTTCATGGGTAAGGTATTCTTTCATACACACATCGCTATCCTGGATTGCTTTAAGTAACAGTGCGGTCTCGCTTAAAATCTTAGGTACCGACTTTTCTCGGACTATTACGTCATCCTCTTCAAAGTCACGTATAAAGAAAAATAAAGGAAAAGGTTCCGGATAAACCCTCGTACAAATAAAACTTTCCCCCCTTGTTAACGTCTTAATCTTGGAAAAGATTTGTATGAGTTCGGCATATTCTTGTTTATTTTTAACTAAGAAACAAGAAAAATCAAGATTCCAACTCCGGGAAAAATCAACTAAGGAATCATAGTAGAGTTCTTCGTCCTCCAGTCCCATGAAAAACTTCACATTCTTTTGAAGCCTTCCCTTAACCTCTTCGAAGATATAGACGTTTTCAAGGTTAAACATCATCTTGTTCGTCGTATAGACTTACTTCCAGTTTTCCATTGGGCGCTTCAAACTTTGCTTTAACAGAGCAAGGAGTAATTAATTGTGGGGTCTCTCCCGGAATGAAATAAATAACTGCAGCGAAGGTAGCCCCGTTTATTAATGAAATGTATCCCTCTTTCAAAATATAAGGGTTAATACAATTTACTGCGAGCTCTAATTCGTCTATAGAATCTATCATATCAAGAGCTTCAACAACTATTAAACCTCCAGTTTCCTCATCAAAATCAAAATCAACATTTAATGCGTCAGCAAGCTGTTGCACGGCTTTAAGACTATCAGCATTGGGCTCTAAGATTAAGGTTGATGAGTGTGCGAAAGCATCTTCAAGTTCAGTTTTGTTTAGCATGGTATTTATCCTTTTCTAGATTATACATCGATTTAACCATAATTTAAGATATGATTTTGTTTTCGTTCGTCTCTGGATTTCTTTTTTGCGGTTTGTATAATTGTTAAGGGAGATTTTAGATAACCCTTATCTTATATAACGGAGAAAATGCATGACATACTTTCAGGTTATAGTTAGGGTTACAACTTTTTCAAGAAATGACCAGGAAGGAAACTCCCAGGAAAAGCTAGGGGGCTTTGATTCGCCCCGGAGAGAAAAACAATCTTATCTTTTAGAAACGGATTCTGACTCTGTTACAAAGGAACAATTAGCCTATATAGTGCTTACAAAATTAGTAACACAGAGATATGCTAACGTAACAAAAATTCTATACTTTACCTTTGATAAACTTGCTCTTAAGCCCCCCGTTACTTTTTACGAGAAGCTTTTTGGGCACCCCCCTTCCGCCCAGGCTCACCTACAATTTGTTGCAGAACATAAAGGAAAACCGTTTCTCGTAAAGGAACAGATTGTTTTCAAGGTTATAGAACGTGAAAAAATCGAAGCTCCAAATATTCAAAGTCTTTTAACGCACGAAAATAAAGCTGTTCGGGATTTTGTGCGGGAATACCAGGAATGACCCTAAAATACACCGGTGTATAGATTTACACCGGTGTATTTTACATCTTGAAAGCAAAAAATAAGAATGTACTCGCAACTATATCAAAGCAGAGGAAACCAGACCTCGTTTTTTCTTGTTGTCTTTTCTTTCGTTAAGGACGAACGAGTTTACGTAACCTATACTTTCAATGAAAAATCCTATTTTTTCGATATCCTAGTTAGGGGTTCTGAATTTTATCAATTCTTCTATAATCTTGTGACCCTCTCTAATGGTTCCTCCCTTAAAGCTTATGATTATAAAGAGGTACGGGCAGAATCCCTCCTTACCCATGAAAATAAAACCGTTCGGAATTTTGCCAAGGGCTATATGAATAAAATTTTTTAGACCGATCAAAAACTTATCCAAACTTACGAAACCTATCATAGCATGCCATCAAAAGTAAACGAGGGCAACAATTAAAACTTTTGTATATAGTCCGAAAAGCATCTGTATAAATAAGATAAAAGATTGTTTTTAGATCGTTTAGTTTACATATTTAGATTTTGAATCTACGTCAGATTTTCTCTAAGTCTTTTTCGGAAACTTTAAAAATGGGGTGCTCCAATCAAAAAAGCACGGTTTTTTCCAGAGAAGGCGGACAACAAACGTCATCTACGTTTTAGGGGAAAAAGATAGGATCGAAGAGTTAAAAATATGTATCAAACAGAACTTTGAAATCGCTTTTTTAAGGTTAGAGGGAGTTTTAGGATGAGAAGAAGGGATACTTGTTACAATTGTAAGTTTTGGGATAGGCAGGGTCCGGCGGGAACTGAAGTTGGTTTATGCAGAGTTAAGTCCCCCGCCCCGGATTATTGCGACGGCCAACCACTAAAGGCGAGGTGGCCCGAAACATCAAAGAATGATTGGTGTGGAGATTTTTCATCAATGTCAAAAAACAAAGGACATTCGTAGTACCTTTTAGTTCAATTATATATAGTATTATAACTTGGAAAACCAAAAACGTTGAGGTGTAATCATGGTTGATGTTTTGAAACAATGCCCAAGCTGTGAAAAGAGACTTAATGGAATCATCGCACTTGAAATTATAGAAAGCTTTAGAGCTTGGTTAGCTGAAATTGAGGACCCTGAGAATCTGTTGGGGGAAGTACTAGACCAACCTGATGTTGGTAGCGACGATGAAACCCTAAATGTTGACGGAGAACGATATCCGGTAATCTGTGAGGCTTGCTTTCTCCGAATCAAAAAGGATTTTGAAGCATACTATGCGGATTATGTTTTATAATCCTACTAGGGAACGAAGGACAAAGATAGATGATCATAGCAAAGATATCAAATATTCAGTGGAGTACCCCGGAGGAAACCGAAAAACGACTTCCCAAAAAAATCTTGTTCCATTTCGTAAAGGTTAAGCTGCCTCAAGATACAGAAATCTTAGAGATGGCAGAGAATCTTTATGGGCAGAGTATAAAAGAAGCAGAGATTAAGATTTATGAAGTGTCTATTGAAAACGTACATAACCTTCCTGAGGATGTTCGAGAATATTACTTTAATCTTATGCGGGGTTTCTTTAATCTAAGAGGAAGAGTTTTAGAAGAATCGATCCAAAAAGCTCCAGAGTTTGGGGTTGTCCAAGACCTAGTGTCGAGAGACTCCTTCACCTTTAACGATATGGTGCGGGTAGCCCAAGAAAAGTTACATCTCCCAGATTATGCGGCGAAGATTTTCACAAATAAAGCAATTAAGGTTTGGACGCAACTTAACTACTTAGAGATGACCTGCAATGAGAATGGGGAATTTATCTATTGGGTCCCAGAAAAAGATTAACTTTTTCTTTTCTTTTTGCCTTCAGTATATGAGAGATTCGTATAAATAGCATAAGATTATCTTATTAAATTGAAAGGTTAAAAAAATGCATTGTAACGAGACATCCATTATTTTAAGAAGGTTAATGGGCTATGCAACAGAAGGAACTTGTTGTAGAGAAGAAATTAAGGTTGAAGCTGCAAAACTTCTCCGGGAACTTTTAAAACCAAACTCCCAACCCCCACAACTTCCGGTAAATGAGATAATGCAATGGCTTTCTGAAAACTACCCAGAAGAGTTTGCGAAAGCTTCCAAAGAATATTCCGATGGGGGTAAGGATATTGAAGAGGCTTTAGACGAATTCATCGAAGATAATTCATGACCCTATAGATTTTTACGTAAAAGAAAAGGGCGCTGGAAAGCGCCCTTTTCTTTTTGTTCTTATTTTTTGGTTAATCGGTTGCGTCCTCCGCGATTTGATGTAGGTCCTCGACAATGTCGCTGATATCTCGCTCGAGGTAGCTTTGCTTGATGTACCAGAGCTTTTTCTTGGGGTGCCATCGGAAGTTTTCATCCAGCAGAGCTTTCCGCACCGCTTTGCCAGGCTTCGTATCGAAAACAAGTTCAACCCCCCCACGTTCTTCGTTAACGTTAACAGTGACTTGCATGGTTTATCCCCGGTTTCGGCCTAAAAGAACAGCTACCCCTGGTGGGCTTCCTATTTAAAATATAACGACTTCCCTTTGTTTAACGTTAGAGTTTATTTTTTCACAACCTATTGTTTTTAATTAGCTTGGGAATCAATTTGGTTTGGGGCCAGGGCTACCCTAAACTATTTGTTATAGGTACAAAAAGGGCTACAACTAGTGTAAAATTAAAACAAATATAAGGGGCAATTTTAAAATTGCCTAATTGAAATAATCCGTTAATAGATTTTCAATTTATAAGCTTACTTTAACTTTGCTATTGGTATAGGAATAAAAAATGCACCCCAGCGTAAAAAGAACATATGAAGACGCAACGCATCCTTTTAAGAAACATCCTATTTTCAGGATCCATGGAGAGGATTTAGCTGTCGGGGAAGAAGGGGAGTTTGAGCACGCAAAGGCTCACCACGAAAAAGTTCATGGCCATACTCAATTTAACCCATCAAGTTTGATGCCGTTAGTCCCACAAGCAATTGAGATAGAAACCCCGCATAGAAAGAAACTTGAGGATTTAGCAATCCAAATTACAAAAGAATTATGGGGAATAACAGATGAAATAGAATTTCAAGCATGCTTAGGCCCAGGAGGTGGGTGAGTACAAGGAGCAGATCAGCGTGCTGATGAAATTGATTTTGATGCAGACAAAATTTTCGAAGGAGAGATCCCCGAAAATATCAAAAAGCTTATTGATAAACGAATCACCTTAAATAATCTAACACAGGGCTCTGCGATTAATGCGATGAAAACATTGCATCATCTGGCAGGGGAGAAGCTAAGGCAAATCGACGAGAATTTGCTTAAATTATATGACCAGAATATCGCCGGGATGGCCTATAGTGTTTGGTTCATTCCCCTCCCTAACCCAACACAGTTAGGACAAAAAGCGGGCAGTGAAGAAATTGAGTGGCAGGAAGCGGACGGCGAGGAGAAAGTAATTGTTAAGGCACATGGGATCATCTTCCCAGTCCTTTTACAGGAACTATCAAAAGGCGTTATGGAAGTTTTAACAGCACACGGCCTTCCAGAAAACCCTACGGAATTAGCAAAAGTTTATGAGTACGCAGATAAATTAGAACACGAGATTTACCATTTTCATACTGGACCTGCCTTGTGGCGAAAACTTTTGAAAGTTCTGCCCACAAACCCTAAAGAAAAAGCAGAAGCGATTATGTTTTTGGCCTTACTAGAGCCGGATGAATTGCATACGACCATTAGTCGAATCATCGATAATCCAGAGGAGATGAAAGAGATGTTAAGAAAAAATACATCCGAGAATAAACAGGCAGCTCAGAAAAAACTTGCAACATCACCCGCACCATCTGCCCCAACGAAACCGAAAACAGACCCGAAAACAGATCCCCCCAAGCGAGAGCCCAAAAGGAATCCATTCCAGCCACCTAAGCCGAGTAAGGCTCCAGAGCCAAAGGCAGAAGAAGACGGGATAGAAAAGAAAACACACCTAGCAAAACTTCTTTACCGGGTTGCTAGTGACTTAGAAAAGAAATACAATGAATAAGAAAGCTTATGCTTCTCAATTATATAAAGTCGCTGATGGGCTAGCAAAGTTAGCCAAAAAATTTGAAACTATGACAGAAGAATTGAAATACTGGCGAGAAAAGAAAAAGACGGCATATAAGCATATGGAGCGGGCAAAAGCAACAAATAACGGGGGCTGGGTAAAGATGCTTGAGAAAAGAATCTCAAAGTATAAGAAGAAAATAAAGGACTTGACTTAAATGGATAAACGAGCTTTTTCTAAACAGTTATACCGAATTATTCTTGAGATTGAAAAGCTTGCTTCCCAGCGAAGGCAGCGGGGGGATGACCGGCCACAAGCAAAAGGCATTAGATGCTGGCCAACCGAAACAGGTTTTAGCTTTGTAGTCGATTTCGCAACAGGGGGGCATTCAGCAATTGAACATACTCCCGCTGCAACTCTAAGCGAGATTAAACAGACGGCAAGAAATGTTGCAAAAATCCCAACAGAAACTAACTTAATCCTTTTAGATGAAAAGCCAGCTGATGTTCGGGGGGAAACACGTAAACAATATACAAAAAGCCAGACAACTAAAATAGAGCGGGCTGTTCTTACAGATAAAGAGATGAAAATTCTTTCTAACTTTGTTCTAGCCGTTAGAGATGCAATAACGGAGGTAACAGATGAAATAGGGGACGACCCGGATGAATTCCCCGTAGGGGAACTGTCCCTAAAACTTGCTGAATTTATCGACTCGGAGATAAAAAGTTTCGCCCTTAAACAGGAAGCATTGAGAATTTTAGAAAATGTTCAAAAGCAATTCAATCGCGTTAACCTTGGTGCGCCAGCTCCTTTCAAATTTCCAAAACTTAAAGGCGAGGTTCACTATCCTGGGATATCCAAGGAGATCTGCTCCTTCATAGCAAGCGAGGTAGAAGGGGTTATAAGGGGTTTAGACTGGGGAACAGAAATAGAACCAGAGTATATTGAGAAAACTATTAAAGAAACTATTTCTGAAGGAGACCCAGTTAGGCATTCCAAATTCGGGGAAGGGTTTGTTCAGAAAATAATAGAGGGGGAGACCCCCACAGCAATAGTTTCCTTTGCTGCGTTTGGCGCTAAGAAAATTGCTCTCAATTTTCTTGAAAAAATTTAATTACATTGGGTTACATTGGTAACAAAAAAGGCCCCTAGCTGGGGGCCTTTTTTGGCTTTGTCTTAAATGTAAATAAAAAACAAGGGGCAAACAAAAAAGAACTATTTTAATGGCTTGCCCCCAAAATTACCTTTGAATTTCATGGCCTTGCAAAAATTAAAGCAAAGAAAAAGGAGCCGAAACTGGCTCCTTTTTCTTTTTAGGCTGTAGATTGTTAATGGGCCTAGTTTTCAGGGCCCGTTTCAGCGGGAGCTAATCCCCACGCATCCCATTCATCATAACTCTCGAAAGTCTCGAGTAGAGAGAGTTGTCCCAAAGTTTTCAGGGCACCATCAACCCGGTCGAGAGCATCCAGGATAGAGCCGTAAACTTTACTTCTAATTGGGGTTAATTGTGCTTGCGATAGCATCTCCTGGAGATTCGTTTCGACTTCTTCGTTAATTTCAATCCAGCGATGCCCATCAGCAGAATGAATTGAAATGCCGAAATACCCAGCGGCGATCAACCGTTTAGCAGTGTCACATAGCTCGGCAGTTTTGTCAAGGACTTTTTCGTATTCGCCAGTTCCAGACATGTTAATCTCCTTTTAGGGTTCCGAGGGGTTATTCAAACGACCGGGGTTTTTTCGCTAGAAGCTTTTCCATTTTTAGAATCCACCCCTCATCCAAAAGTTCTTGGGTATTGGGGTCGAATCCATATTTTATATTCGGGCGTCGAACGGTTAGGATACCTTCCTCGACCCGCCAGTACCCTACCCCGCGTTCATCGCCAAAGGGGTCTTCATTATCTAAAATAAAAAGATCGGGATTCCCTAACTTCTCGTTAAATTCCTTGCGGTCTTGGTCCCTTTTTTTTCTATCCTGTTCAAGGCTTCCGTGTATTTCGCTGAGCCAGCTATCCTCTTTCTTTTTCGCCATTTTCTTACCTTGTTTTAAGTTCCCGGAATGTTCGAACTTGGCCTGCGGTTTTAGTTTGTTTCCATAAGACATGCCGAACTATATCAGCCTTCTTAACTAAGCAGTCGTCACAAAGATAAATGACTAATTCTCCATCATCTAAATCGTATTGAGTGCTGCCATAGTTTCCATGAGACTGGCAGATTATCCCGTCATGGACGATTGTTGGGACATTATCATCCTCTACGTCCTCACAGTGGAGTTTTTTTCCACACGAAATACAAGTTACAATAACATTTCCAGGGGGAAGGTTATCCTCTTCTATATTATCAAGGTCAGCCCAAAGGACTTGGTTTGCGCCATCACTTCCACGCGACCCTCGTTTTTTAGGTCTTTCCCAAGGCACCTTTTCACCTGCCTGGATATATGCTTGTGCCTTTTCTACGATTGTTTCTTGCATTTTGGAGAGGGCTGTTTTAAAATCGGCTTCTTCCACAAACGCTTCTTTTAAATTCACGCACTTTGCGTGAACGACCCCATCTACTTCTTCTTCAATCGCTATACGGAAAGATAAACGCATTTTCTTTTCCTTTAAGGAATAGGTTAAATGGTAGAGGGTTAACTAAAAAGCGATAGTTAAACTACGTTTTTCATAAAAGACACATCTCTTTCCTCCCGGGAAGTAAATCCCAGGAGAAACTTCTCGGTATTCAAGTTCAAGCCTTTCCGCAAAAGCCTTATACCCTGCTTCGGTATCGGAATGGGTATAAGGTTCGGTAGAAAGTACGTCTAACACTTCCCCATCGATTTCAGCGATGGATGCTCCCCAATGATCAAGCCAATGAAATTCGGGTATCCCGTGTTCGTGGTTGATACCCAAAATCAGTTGATCGAATAAGCCTTGGGGGGTGCTCCACAAGCTTTTGAAGAAACCGAGATTTTTTCGTGCCCATTTCCGGAGTGCCTTTTCCAGCCACTTCGGAAATGTATGCCACTTCATCGCGCCCGTGTCTTCCGGAGGAATTTCATGCCAGATCGTTGAGTGCTTCATTTGTTTTAACCCTAAGAAACCCAAGTTAGGTGAACCGGAATTTTTTGAAATAAGCCGGGTGGGGTTCGAACCCATATCATCCGCCGGAAGACAGACGCTCTAACCAATTGAGCTACCGGCTTAACCGACAACGTAGAGAAAGAATCTTAGAAGTATATCGAGATGAAAACTACGTTGTCAAATCTTTCTATTCCTGCGCCTCTTCTTCCACCTTCTTTTCACGCTTCCCCGCGCCTTTTAGTTCGTCGATGCGCTTGTTAACCCGCGCCTTTTCGCGGGTGCAAGACATCCCTGCGGATTCTCGTTTCGCGATCACCTTCAGACGCGTGTTCCAGTAGGCGAGCTTGTCCTTAACGGACAATTTGCTCCACTTGGGGGTTTTGGGAAGAGGGGGCGACAGAAGCTCCTTCACTGGACTCCAAAGATTGGGGTCAGGCCGGCCCTTCGACTTCGTTTCTTGCGGTTGTTGTGCCATTTTCAGCTCCTCCGGTTAGGGATCATAGCTCCAGTCTTTAATACCCAAGACTGGTCAGGGTTTTTGATGGAAAGCGAGAATTATTCGCTCGCCATCTCTTCGATATTGATGATGATTTCTCCGACTCGTAGCGGTTCGTTTCCAATGTGCACGATCTGCCCGCCGGTAACATAATGTTGATGATAAACACCCCGCTGGTCCCACCAATAGAGATAAGGAATGCTGTGCCCATAGGTCCCATCGTCTTGAAGAACTTCAGACGTGTGGTGGGTCTCGCCTCCAATACTAACTGGGATTCCCTGGTGCTCGCTATCGACGTGCTGTCCATCAGTAGCAACAACCCCGTATGGGCTGAGGCGCTTGCCAGACGAAGTAACTTTCCCAGCAACAGTGCTGTAAAGGATTACCTGCCCAGACATTGCGCTGATGATATAAAGATGTTTGATACTGCCAGGCGTGTTGTCCATCTCTAGGCGCTGTCGAATATTTCGTTGTTCGGTCGTCAGCCCATCGGACCCGACCGGGATGTTCGCAGTGGCCTGAGAAACGTTTGTTCGCGAAACAGGCCCATCCTTAGACCCTTCGTCGCAGCTGAGCATAAACAAGGAACAGACGAGGGCTAGGAGGAAAAAGAAAGTTGAGGTGCGCATTGGGATTTCCTTTTGGGAAAGATAAAACGGGTAGCAGGACAACGGGCGTGTTTAATACCCGTATTCGTACGGCGCAACTTCCCTTGGCAATGTTTGGGTAGCTCCCTCCGGTAAAGTTCCTGTGTTACAGAAACGGTAGTTAAACTTTGCCATTGCTGCGTTGTACTCGGCTGCAAGGCTGTTATATGCGGCGACCATTCCTGTCAATTCCGCCGTAAGCAAATCGTACTCAGACCGAGCATGCCGATCCCACTCGGGCCGAGGGACATCTGCAAAATCTTCCTCAAACCGAGTTACCCTCTGGCGGTAGACCTCAATAGAGGCGAGTTTGCTGTCGAGCTGGGCATGCATATCTTTGAAAAGCTCGTACTTTTCGAGCAGTGCTCTCGGCCCGAATTCCTCTTGGGTCACACTCGCCGCTTCCCCAAAAAGGCCACACCCATACCCAAGGATGCCGACGATGCCTCCCAACACCGCCACAACAACAATGATCGCACACCCTAACCGGATCGGGCCACGCTCAGCAGCGGTCTCAAGCGATTTCCAACTCATGAGTCATCTCTCCTTAAAGATCGGCACTTCATAGCACCATGCAGGGAACGCACTAGGGGAAAGGGTCCGCATTTCGAATTAGGAAGGTTTTTTGGTTTCCCAGTTCCTGGCTCAAGGTGTGGAAGAACGGGCCACTTGTAGCATCCCAATTCCAAACGATTGGTAACCCTTTCTTGTTTCTCTTGTTTCTTTCTTCCAAAAACGCCGCCATCCTTTTCATAAGACGCCGTCCATGTCCTTTGCGCCTTTCGGACTTGCGAATATATGTATTAATTTCGTTGAGGTTGGGAAAATACGCCACCCAGCCAATTAGTTTTGACTGGTTAAATAGCCTTATAATATAAGGCGGGTCTTCCATAATCGAGGCACAAAAGTCGCCCTCAGAGCGGAAGGATAAATCTCGGATTTGTTTGCGAGATGTGCCAGAAAGTTTTTCCCACCACCCCTTCCGGTAGTAGATACTTTTCATTGTGGTTATTTCCCAAAATAGAATAACAGAAAACAAACCCCTAAAAATACCATTGCAAGAATCACTTTATTCAAAATTTGGCATTCTGTATCCTTTACTAAAAAGATAGCTCGTCTGCGCTCGGAATTAAGCGAGCGCTCAACCCGGTACCTCCGTTCTTGGAGAATCCGTCGGTATTCTGGGCATTTAGCTTTCGCCTCAAGCCTTTGAATTCCGTCTATCCTTGTTCGTAATTCTTCTTCTCGGTACGTCATAACTTGCCTCCATTTAAAAGAGAATGGCAAGCGGTTACCCTTTAGTTATTTATATATATTGAATTTTTTTTGTTCTTCGTTTGATGCTAAAACTCTTTAGAGGTTAAAAGCTCGTAAATTTCAGTTGAAAGGATTTCTTCCCAATTGAGATCTACCTCTTCTTTAACTCTTTGCTTAAGGGCTTCATATATAAACTCTGCTTTACCCTTTTTAATTGTTTGCTTCGCAATCTTTCGGATTACTTGATCCGTATGGGTGAATAAGCTAACTAGGGTACGAGGGTTATTCACCCTCTTGACTGCTGATTGAATCGCCGCCTTATTTTTCTTATCGCCTTTTTGAATTACCTGAACAGTAATTTTATCAACATAGTCCATGTTCTTTTTTACGAACTCTGGACGATATTGTCGTAAATAGGCATCAAGAAATTTATGACAGTACGCTATCCATTTTCCATTTAAAAGAGCCTTAAGCCTTAACTCCACCGTTTTTTTCGTTAGAACGACTCGCTTATTTTTAATTAAAACGCCGATAGTAAGTGTATTCGGGTAACTTTCTTTGATTCCTTCCTCAAAAATATTTTCCAGTGCCCCAACAATAGAATTTGTTTCTTTTTCTGATGCAGTAGTTAACCTTTCAAGATAACCTTCAAAGAGATAGGGGTAGGATCGAAGGAATTCCCGGAATTCCTTTGAAATGTCCTTAAAAGTTTCAAGGAAAAGGTCGGGAGAAATAGTTTTTCTCTTTTTTTGAAGAACAAAGTCGTAGGCCGCATCCTCTTTCCCCAAGTATTTTGTCGCAAACCTTCTAATTCTCTGATTTAATACCCTTGAATCGTTTACGGAGCAGAAGGCACAAACTTTTAGAAGTTTTGCTATGACCTTAGCAGGAAGTTTTTCCGATAAAAGAGGGAGAAGCAAATCGACCGCCATACCAGTTCTAAGGGAGGTGAGGTAGAATTTGGTAGTGCCTAATTTTCCTAAACATCTCGCGAGTTGCAAACTTTTATCATTTTGCTTAGCCCATTTAAGAATATCCTCTTCCCGCAATTCGTTATTTATTTCAGCGAGAAGGTTTAGGGGGTTGTCTAGAGAGAGTGCTACTTCATCCCCAGCGATGGTTCGCAATTTATACATTCTTCTTACCCTTCCCAAGGTATACTCGCGCAAAACCAATTGCTTCTTCTTTAGTCTTAATCTCTTCGTTTAGTTGTTTGTCCTCTAAAGCACGAATGAACTTGCCAAACATGGGCCCCGGTTCGTACCCCAATTCCTTCAAATTTTCGCCATTTAAGAGAATTTTCGGCCTGAGGCCGTCTTGGAGGGTGCCTGCTTCAAAAGCATCGAGTTTTTGTTGAGTATATTCATAGTTTGAAAGGTCCCCGATTCCCGACAGTGAATCATATTTATGTAATTGTAAGAGTTGATCAAAACCCTCAGTTCGTAAAAACTTCTTAAGAGTTACGGTTTTCATATTACGGGCAACCAAGAATTTCATATGGTTGCGGACTAAGGTAATAATTAAATCTCGTTCTTCATTTGAAAATTTCAAACGCTCACAAACCCTTTCTGCCATTTTCGCACCAACGTGGTCATGCCCATTAAAACTGACCCGGCCACTCCTATTTATCTTAGCAGTCCGTGGTTTGCCAATGTCGTGGAGTAAAACTCCCCAGGCAAGGGTGGGAGAAACATCAGCTCCCAAATCCTCCCACATGGCTTTCAATGCAAAGTATGTATGATTATAAACATCACCCTCGGGGTGGAATTTCTTTGGCTGCTCCACCCCCTCTAGAGCTGCGACTTCCGGTAATATTTCTTGGAGAAGCCCAGTTGTCCGAAGTAGATCTAGAGCATAGTGAGGGTTGGGTCCGGCCCAAATTTTAGTAAGCTCCGCTTTAACCCTTTCGGCGGCTAAGTCATTTATTTTATGGGCATTCCCTCGAATTGCTAACAGAGTTTCGTCCTCAATATCAAATCCAAACCGTGCAGCAAACCGAACAGCACGTAACATCCGGAGGTAATCTTCTGCAAACCTTTCTTCCGGGTTACCAATTGCTCGCACCTTTCCGGCTTCCAGGTCTTTAACACCCCCCACAACATCAAGGACTTCGTCGGTTTTAGCATCATAGAAAAGACCGTTGATTGTGAAGTCCCTACGTTGGATATCTATCTTGGGATCATTGCTGTATTCTACTTTATCGGGGTGCCTCCCGTCAGAATAAGAGCTATCAGTCCTAAAAGTAGCAACTTCAAACGGAATGGAATCAATATCAATAAGCACAACCCCGAAGGATGCCCCTACCGCCTTAGACTTCCTGAAAAGCTTTTGGACTTCGTCTGGGGTTGCTGAAGTGGCAATATCGATATCATTAATAGATAGTTTTAGGATTGAATCCCGCACACAACCACCCGCGAAATAAGTGGAGTGCCCAGCAGCATTTAACTTTTCAAAGATATAGTTTGCTGCTTTAAACATCTTGGTTTTAAGAAAAAGGGGGGAACTTCTCGAAGAGAAGTCACAAGCCACTTTCTTACTTTTTTCTCGGTTCTTATTCATGCTTTCTCCTCTTCGGTAGTAATAGTTATATACTTAAATTTACTGTGGGGATTTACTTATGAGAACATTTATTAGTAATGATGATATAAAAGCTCGAATCAGAAGCCTTGCTAGGCGAATATTACCTAAGTTGCAAGATAAGGACGTGTTGGTTTTAGCCCTTCTAAAAGGAGCTGCGTTCTTTTGCTCTGACTTAATGCAAGAACTTAACATGGAAGACTACGAGTTAGAGTTTATCAAAGCTAGGTCTTATGAAGGAGAAGAATCTACGGGCGATATCCAAATTGGGGAATTCCCAGATGTTTCTCAAAAGACCATTTTGTTGCTCGATGATATTATCGATACGGGTCTAACCCTTTCAACTCTAGCCCGAAAGTTGAGGGAAGCGGGAGCTAAAGAAATTTTAACAGCGGTTTTACTGAGTAAACCATCTAGACGAGTTATTCCATTTACCCCTGATTTTGTCGGGTTTGAAATCCCGGATCGTTTTGTTTTGGGTTATGGAATGGACCTAGATGAAAAATTCCGTTGTATGCGGGATATTAAGGTTAAGGATTAATAGCTCTTAAAAATATTCTCAATCGCTTCAAGCGTTGGGCCCCATTCGTCTGCGTCAAACTGCTCGGCGTCTAAACCGTTACTAAACCTCTCCAGGATTTCTTTCATTATCGCTGTTTTATCAACTCTCTTTGCTAAAGCGGTTTGAAGAGAAAAAAGTTGCTCTACGAGCCAGAGATAAGAGTCTCTTAGCGATTGCAAAGCCTCAATCCCGGATTCTTTTTGTTGGTGTTCCTTAAACTTTTCCAAAGCGTTAGCATGAAGCAATTCAATTCCAAGAGGATCGTATTGGTCTGACATTATTTCATCTCCAGGTTGGGTTAAGAGAGACACAGGCTTTTGTACTTAGTCTTCCCAGCGATCTTTCATCCGCTGGATCGCTTCTGCGGGAACCCCGTGGGAATTTTTCTTTGCACATTCTTCCGGGTCAAAAGCCCAGTCGGTTTGAGGTGTTTTGATTTCCACCTTATAGTTGTGGGCCTTAGCCATCTTCACGTACTCGGCAAATTCCCACTTTCGGGTATTGGTGTTATCAACGATAACTATTTCAGTCCCTTTTCGAAGGTGGGACTTAAACTTATCTTTACAGGTCTGGTGTGCTCTCGGTAGCCAATTGGGGTTGAATTTGTATTCCCCCGCAACAACAAAGAAGTCGTCTGCCGAACAAATTGCTGAAGTTTCGGCTTTGGTCGCCAGTTCCTGGGCCAAAGTGCTTTTTCCCGAACCGGGCAAACCACGCATGATAATAGCAAGCTTCATTGGGTTACTCCATGTAGTTGTCTGGGTAGAAACCTTCATCCAAAACTAGATTCCGCCCATAAAGAGGGAAAATACCTTTTAGTATAATATCCTGTTCGTGCATTCTTAATTGATTCAACTCTTCCTGGTTTTTATCTTTATCTAAAGCTTCAAGTTGGCTCCTTAGAGCTTTTGTCTTTACCCCACTTGGGGTTGCTATAATAAGCTCTTCCTCAGAAATCCCTCTTTCAACAACTTTGCCGAGTACCTTTTCCAGGTGGTTGAGATTCACTGCAACTAGCGTTCCGAGTTTCATTTTTCCGTTTCCTTTTGATTGAATAAAGTGTAACTTATTCTGTAAGAGTAAAACTCAGCCCCTCAAGAAAAATGAAGAGCTTAAATGAGAACTGTAATATTATAATAGAGTTTGGCAAAATATATCGTTTGCTATCGGCCCCCTTTGTCAAGGGCGAAGATTTCATCTATCTAACAAAAAAATATTTTGTCCAGGTTGGTTACCTCTTTGATATTCCTGAAAAAGTTGGGTTTCTTAGAGGAAATCAAAAAGATGTTATATATGGCTCAACCTTTACAATGCTAACTCTGCATCATAATATAAATGTTATTGACCCCTATACCTTGCTAACACATAAACATGGGGCCGTTCGTTTCTGGGCAAAGAAATACTTGCCTATCTTTAACTAGGCTCCCCAAGCGTTTCTTTAATTTCTTTTTTCGCATAAAACACTTCTTTTTTAACTGCTCCCACCGAGAGCTTATATCGGCTAGCAAGCATTTCGTAATCAAGCTCTACTAATGTTCTCAATAAGAAAATTTCTCGTCGGCGAGAATTTAGCCTCTTGATAGCGGTAACTAAAGCATCATCAAGCGTTTCGAATATTTTATCTTGATCGTAAAGCACTGCCATCGTTGTGGTTATTACATAAGCGGGGTCCTTTGTGGCGGGGTGTCTTCTTGGGTCATCCGAAAGATCGAAACTAGTATCTCTAGGAACCTTTTCACATTTTCTTCGAGTAAGGTCAATAAACCGATTCTTTATTACAACCCTTAACCATGAGAGAAGTTTCTTCTCTTCTAATTTCTCCCGGTTTTTCCAAGCACTAAAAAACGCCTCTTGAATAAGATCTTCGGCTGTTTCCTTATTCCGGGTTAGAGACTTTCGGATATAGTTGAAAAGAGTTCCTAAAACTCCAGGATTCTTTACTTGTTTGAAAAATACCGTGGTTTTCATTTTACTTGTTGTTGGGAGTTTCCGAATTTGCCGGGCGATAGAGCTCCTTTATCTCTTTCTCAAATTTCCGAGAGTTTTGCTTCATCCAGGCAGCAAAGGAATCGGAATCTATTTCATGTGCTAGTATTTTTTCCTTATTGACGAAGAAAAATCCCATATACTGTTTAGGGACTATCGCTTGTACCTTAAGTGCGTAGTCTTTCTGTGTTTCGTATTCATCCGCTGCCAACTCCGCTACAATGGGTAACAGTTTGGCAAGTTGGGATGCCCACCAACTTCTTACTGTCTCGGCAAACTTCACCATCGTTGGTATTAACACGGGCATAAGATCGTCGATGTTTCCGGAAAAGTATGCTTCGATAATTTTATTCCGGGTGCAAAGCAAATCCCCCGCACCAACTGCGTGGTGAAGTTGGACATACCGCTCATTCTTCATTTTACAGACCGGCACGCCTTCTTTATAAATTACCATTCCCTCGGGGTAATTCCCGTATTTTTCATGCTTTTCGCTCTCTTTTTCGACGTAGGCGACAGCTTCCTTGAGAGTTTGAATGCCTAAGGAAGTTAGTTTTTCTTGTGCGGGTACACGAACTCCTAGGGTATCTGCAACACCCTTCAGCTGTTCCCGGTCTACATAATCCCCAGTTTTAATGTTTCGAATTGCTAGCAGGAAGATCGTATCTTTTTCGTACTGGGTGACTATGCGGTTCTCAATGCTGCAAAGCTCGAATAGCAAAGTATGCCCCCGGAGCTCGTTTGGTATTTCAAGCTCGCCCTTCCCGAGAACATGGAAGAAGAGCTGATCGAAGGTCAAATTGGAATCCCCAGCATACCAGGTTGTTATCGTCCCCAGCGTAGAGATTCTCCACTCTTCCTTAATATCGTCGAACCAGACTTGGATGCAAGTTCCATCTGCTTTTTCGATAAAAGCAAGAGAGCCTATTGCTGCTTCAAACGCAGAAGTCTCAAAAAGCTTGCAATGCCCTTCGCCTTGATTGAAGAACTTATCAAAGGGGCGAGAAAGGACTTCCCAAGACCCACCACTAAGCCGAAGGATCGTGCCTCGGCATACATGGGTAATTGGTTCTAACCACTTCGCGGCTAACATATCATATTGAAAGAGAAACAAATCATTTTCTTGTTTGACCTTTACGCCAAACTTTTCCATGAAATGTTCTTCAATTCCATCGCTAGAAGGGAAGTTCTCATTTAGGTAAGTCGCCAGAGGCATTTAACGATTCTCCGTGAAGGGTTTCTACAACGGCTAGTAAGTGTTCTTCGGAGCTGATCGGCGTATCTTCGCCACAAGAGGAATAAAAGAAGCCTTCTCGAAAAGTGTATTGGGTTAAGGTTACGGTTTTGTACTGGTACGCTATTTCTCGTTTACCCTGTTCCTTCCAGGGGATTTTACGAAACCCTAACTTTTCTAGTGTCTTTGCTGTTACTTGCATTAAATATATCTTTCCTGATTAGCCCAGAGGCGGATTAACCGCGAAGGGGACCTCAGTAATGTTTTAATCGTATCTTTTTTTATTTCTATCTCAAGGTCGACTTTTTTGCCAGAGATAATCTCTATGTGTTGCGTATACGCGGCTGTCCCTTTTTTATACGCTTTAATCTGGTTATCGGGGATTTCGTTTTCTTTTAAAACGATAAAATGCTTTTCAGTTAGATACCAATACTTGGGAGGAAAGCCCTTTTCTTTCACCCAAAATAACGTATTAAGGCAAGCTTCGGGGTCCTTCTTCTCCAGCATTATATACTCCTACGTTAGGCAATTCACCCTGTTATTATTTATATTTTGAATTTTTTTAGAACTACGTTTGAACCTTCGTAGGCTTTTGTATAATTATTAGGAGAAAATGAAATGACTTTCAAAGTGGGAGATCCCATCCTTGTTATTATGGAAACGTACGATCTCCCTCATTTTATCTATGGAGTTGTGGAAGAGGTTTCCGAAGATAGAGTCACCTATTTTCAGGTAAAATCTACTAAGGCTTTGTATACACTTCGTCGGGATAGCGCCGACATAAAGATTCTACCTTGGGACACAAAAAATGGTCTCTTCTCGGGAACTTGTTTAGACCACCTAAGAAAGTTACAAACCGACCCGGCTCACCTAACTAGCAAGCGTCGCAGTTTACAAATTTTAGCCCACCGTGCTATTAGTCGTGTCGCAAATGATATAAGTAGTGCCAACTCCCGTTGAACTTCCCATAAGAATTAGACGCTCTTCGTAAAGTTTTTGACGTACCTTATTATAAATCTCTTTTAAGGAGAATGCCTCCCTACTTTTATTTTTTCTGTTCTTTTGTAAGCAATTTAGCCCCTCCTTATATTTTTTTCTCCGCTCTGCGCTTGTTGTAGCAGTAACCTCCCTAACTAGTTCATGAATAATTAGTTTATATTCTGCTGGGGAAGGTTCCCACCTAAAAAATTGCTGCTTCCCAACACATTCTTCCCTTAGTCCCTTAAATTTTTCTGGCCGTGTTGATATTTCTATTTGATTCGTATCTTTCGTTAAGAGTTGTGGAAGCCTACACTTTTTAGTAAAGCACAACAACATAAATATAGCATCTGCGTAATAGCCCCAACCTTCAGCATAAAGGCCATAAGAAATAGTGCCATAATCATAATATGCAACTGGCTCGAATTTCTCTAGATTCATCACTTTTTCCTTAATATTGTGTTAATCCTTCTTTTAAAAAGAGGTATGCTATGCTAATGAAACTATCAACAAAACTAACAAAACTGGCTAAAGCTTTGGTTCTTGCAGCGGATTTTCCAATTTTCGGTCTCGCTTATAATTTATTACGAGGGAAACTACTGGAAAAATCAGATAAACCTGGAAAGGTCTTGCCAGAACATGTGGATCTTGCAGCTGCCTTGTATAGTGCCTTTTCTGATGGGAATGAGGGAGCTTTAGCAGATCTCTATTTTAAGAATCAAGATATTTTTGATCCGATGCCTCGCCCGTTCGAAAAAATTCTTTTGAGGTGGGAAAACTTTAGAGAAGTTTTAGAAGTCCCTCCTATAATCGAAGAATATGACCCAAGAGTGTTAAAAGTTATCGAAGAGCAGGCTGATATCTTATTTAAGGAAATCAGAGATATCTTATATAAGAAAAGCGAAGTTTTGGGGATGCTCCCTGGGACTGGGATTCATCCGACCTTAAGAGAGTTTGATAATCGAGCGATAGAGGCTAAAAATAACAAAGATTTAGTAAACTCTTTACAAGAACTTCATAATATTTTCAAGGAACTAAAAGAGGTTTAAAATGACATTAGACCCAGGAGAAAAAGCCCTAAGAAAAGAAAGAGGGGCCTTAGGTAATGGTTTAATTGGCGAGAGTCTGCGAGACCTTGCTGCTGCCGCATCAAAATATTCTGCCGCCCACCCCCGGCGAGGAAGTAGCCCTTTATTCCATAATAAAGATTCGCTGTATCCTTTTAATGCTTTCTATAGCCCTGCCGATAATAGCTTTCAGATCACTACAGAAGTTTTGCCGGGTGCTATTACGAACGAGCCTTATACTTACCAGCTAACTTCGATAAATGCTTATGGAGATGTTTCTTGGAGTATTGTATCTGGGTCAATTTCAGGTTTTGGGTTTAACTTTAGTTCCGGTGGGGTTATTAGCGGAACTTCAACATCAAATCTCTTATCTGGGGTATCGCTAACAATTGGCGCGAGCGATTTGCTTAGTAATACGGATCAAAAAACTTATACATTTTATGTTTTAGACCGTTAAAAATAAAAACGAAGAAAAAACCTCTCCGAAAATGGAGAGGTTTTTTCTTTTTAAGGTCTTTTTAGATGGGCTCAGAAACTGCGACATAAACTACTTCATACCCTCTATATACAGGATATAACGCTCTTACTCTATCTAGGATAGGGTTTTGTAGTAACGCTTCTAGTTTTTCTTCTTCGTAAAGCGCATTCACTTCAATTACGTTATACCCCAGTGAGCCTAATAAGCCAGATAAATCTTCGGCTGCAATATCCATCGCCCGGTTCTTGAAAAACCCTCTTATCTTCTTAATTAAGCCCATTTTATCCTGTCTCCTTGGCATGGAAGACTGGAGCGTATTTAACCTTTCCTGGAAAAATTCCGTAAGCTAGGCAACCAAAACGAGAATCCTTGTCTATCTCGTCGATCCCAATAACGCGATCCTCCCCACTAATGCTCGTCAAAATTAGCCGTTCTTTCCTAAGCAAGGCTTTATACCAATAGAGCGGGGCTAACATCAACCCATCGTCGTCCCACTTCCCCCACCCTAGGCGCGAAAGATCTTCTTCCGTAAGAGCCTCTAACTCCACACCACAACACGCATTTTCAAGATACTCGTAGAATTCCTTGTATTTTTTTAGTGTCCTCTTTTCTTCCAAGGAGTAAGAGAAATGTTGAGCTGTGAGATTTACAATACTCTGTTTACAATTTAAGACTTCCTCTATCGCTTTGTTCATACTAATTTCCTTGTAAAAGTTCTTTTGCCTCCGAATCGAGTTCGCCAATCCAGGTGTCTGCTTCTTGAAGCTCTGCTAACTTTTTCTTATCCCGTGCTTGGATTTTCAGGAAAACAACGCCGCAAATCGCGACGGCGGTGAGGGAAACTGCAATCATGGAATAAGCAAGAACAAGGATCGGGCTCATTTTGGGCTCCTTTGGCCAGGGGTTAAAGGGGCTAACTTAAATGTAAAATAAAAACAACTTTAGTTTTTTATTTACATTGGCTTCAAGGGTTTTAGGGGGCCATTATATTATATTTTCTTTGACCCAAATGTAAACTAATGTTTTGGGGCATTTTCTTGTGCAAATATAAGGGCGGAGAGGATTTTAGTAGGGATAATGATGTCCGTGTAGCTTCCACCGTGGGCCATCCCTCTTCTATCTTTTTCATCCTCAACATTAAACTTTAACCTCAACAATCTCTGTGCCACCTTCCGCAATTAAAAGATCCAGCTGTTCCTGTAGTACACTAACTTTCCATTGTTGGTCCTTTTCCCAGACTCTTGTCATTGCCTCTGATGTCTGGTACCGCTCGGGTACTTTCTCCAAGAGGACATCTCTTAAGGGTTCATACGCGTCTAAGATTTTTGCTCCATTTAGTGTTTTAACAATCTTATCTGTTCCTGTTGCTTGAGCTATTGCATTTTCTAATTTTTTGTAAATAACACCACACCGGTTAACATTTTTATCAATTCCAAATAGAATCACATAATCCATTTTTTTAATATCCTGCTTTTTGGTCCCAGTTGGACTTAACATCTACAATATACATTCTACCGCCACGGCTACGTTCAAACCCAACCCCATCCGAATCGTCAATTAAATCAATTGCGGAGTCTACGTCTTTTTCCTTAATTGCTTCCTTCGCCCTTTTCGCATCCTCCCCCCGGATATAATTTCCCTCAAGGTGAGTTTGGAGAATAGCGAAAATAACATTTTCAAGTTTTGCGTCGGTTGAAACATCATAGACATGCATGTGTGCATCTTCGTCCATAAAGGTTAATACTTTTTTCATTTTTCAGCTCACCCTGCTTTATGGTAAATCCCTTCATAAAAAAAGGGGGTGCCACGTCTGTGGCACCCCCTTTTTTACTCAACCTTCGGCTAACTTTTTAGCCGCGTTTTACTCCTCATCGGGTTGGGTCTGAGTTTCTTCTTCCTCCTCACGAGGCTCCGCGTTAGGCGTTTCCCGGGCGTTTGCTTCATCCTCCTGGGTCTGCGTCATGCGTTCTTCAATAGCCTCACGTTCTTCTTGCATTGAGCGGAGCAGCAATTGTAGGTTTTCTGCGGAGATTCCGCTCTCCCCGCAGGAGGCCGGGATTAACATCTCAATTGACCCACCCCCACCACCCCAAACGGTAGGAACAACTCCGTCCCAAGTATCATAAAAACGGTTTGTCATAGGGTCAACGCCCACTTGGAGAAGCCAAAGGTAAGCTTTTACTTCAGCCTCTGCCCGGACAATCCGTGAAAGGGCTTCACCATTAGCCCGCTGTACCATAGCATCTCGCTCAGCCTCAGCCTGGGCAACTTGCTGTTGTGCGTTGATTCGGATACGCTCTAATTCGCGTTCCTCTCGTTGCACCTCTTGCTCCAAGACTTGCTTTGCTTCAATGGCTTGCTCATACCCGTCACTATACTCAATATTCGAAAGGTTTACCTGAGTAATAGTGACCGCATTTTCCAGCACCGGGTCTTTATTAACAAGCCGCTCATTAATAAGCAACACGAGCTGTTCCTCGATCTCGTTCTTCACCGTTTCCCGCTGCTGCGTAACTTCAACGACGGAGTAGTTCGACATCACATTTTTCACTGCTTGCCACATACAGTGAATAATGATTGTTTCGCTCCAGGTCTCCGTTGAGGCCGAGTAGTGCCGAACAAGATGTGGCGCGGCGGGTTTGTTTACACACCACCCAATGTCCAGCTGGAACCCAAGCGATTGAGTATCGCGGCTGACGGCTGCCTTTTGATCGCTCCAGGTCGCCCCAACGCTTTCGTTTTGCGCCTGGCAATTCACATCAACAGTTCCTCGCCAGAACCAGATGAAGTTCGCCCCTTCTGAGAGGGTATTATCATCCAGTACCGCGTCAAACTGAGTCACGACCCTAACGTGCCCAGACTCAACGCAGGAGAAGCTGTTAAGCAAGATAACCAGGGAAAGGAAACCGAGGATAAGCAAGGCGATTAGCTTCTTCGGCACTTCGTCGGATGATGCGGGCATTTCAGGCTCCTTCGGAATTGGGGGTTTTGATTTTTTCTTTTTCGTCCTGCCCATTGGGTTACCTTTCCTTTCAGTCAGTGTACAGGGTTTCGATGTTCGCGGCACAAAAGTCTTCTTCTTCCACAAGGGTCGCCAGCTCAATCATTATGCCACGAGCACAATTACTTTGACCAGCGAAACGGGGGAAGATCTCTTCCCGATAAAATTCGGCTTGTCCCTCCTCTAAGCCGTTAAGGCGCTCCACCCAGGAGTTGAGGTTTTGTAACACTTCTTCGTGAAGTTCTTCGCCGCGGACATAAACCAACTGGAAGAACTCGCCGGTTTCGCCAACGCTTTTTGCGTTGGTTTCGTTCGAGTTGTAGATGAGGTTTAGAATTTCGGAAGCTTGCATGTAGCGTGGGGGGTCTTGCTCCAGATACGACTTCCCACGCTGAAGAAGTTCGTAGCATTCCTCAAGTTGGGGATTATCTCCCTTAACTTCTGTTGCTGTTTGAAGGCATTCTTCGTAAATATCAATTGCAAGAGTGGCCTCTCCCTCAGCAACGGTCCCACTCTCTTCAGGGGAAGGAGTTTCCTCGTTCGTGCAACCGAGAAACAATACGACAACAAAAGCGAGAAGGGTCAGTGTGCGGATCATGCGAATCTCCTTTGAATGGATAGGGGGAATCTGTGATACTCAAAAATCTCTTGCTACCAAACTCCTTTCCTTCTAAGCTGTCAATTTTTTCATTTCTGCTCTGGCAGGCGGACCTCCTAATTTCGTGGTATAATGCCCTATAATATAAGGTAGGGAAATCATAAATTTAACCTTGTTTATTTTTTACCAATACTGCGATACAACTTTATGAGCTTCTTACTAATCCACCGAATGGGATTAGAGGGCTTATGCTTCCTCACAAAGCGCATACGCCTTGCTCTAAGCTTAGCCTCTTCCACAGTCACGTAGGACCAGTGCGGAGGACGGTCTAGGAGTTGAATCCTGCACTCGGCACATGGGATAGTGATATACTCTACAGTTTTGTAGTGCTTAGCGACTGTATACATATCACAATCAAATGCCTGCATTCTTCCTGTAGCAATTAGAAACATTTGAGTTTCAGCGTCTACTACAATTTCTGAGGGGTCTACTAGGTAGGTATCCCACTCATCTACTTCAATTAGCAGCAATTTATTATCAGCCACAGCTTTATCAATAATCCGGCTCATTGGTTCTCCTGAATTAGCTAGTCTCTTATCCAGAATTGTTCAGCTGGAAGTAATTTAACCTTGTGAGGTAGGATTATTTCTTCTGGCGTTTTGCCTTTTTGAGAATAGCTTGGATTTTTCTGTTTCTATTTGAAGAGTTATAAACCCACTTGATCTCATCCCACTTTGAGACAATTGCTGCCCACTGTAAAGAAACAGGGGTTAACTTAGCTAATGCTGTTTTAGCCTTATCTAAATCGATATTACGAGCTTTAACGAGCATTTTATTGCAACTGTCGAATTGAGCTGCGTCATGTGGCACATCAGTACTGGTCAGCGACCACGCCACAAACCCCTCTGATCCTTCGAAGAATTCATTATATAGTACCGTGGCTAATGCTTTTTCGTGCTTCTCGAATTTTGAGTTCTCTAACCACTCCTTAAGTTCTCCAAGAGCTTTTATTTTTTGTGCCCGCAATTGCTCCTCTTGTTCTTCTCTGCGCTTGCTTGCTTCCTTTAACCGCGCTTCATCTTGAGTTGCTTTTTTCTGGGCAGCGACCCCAGCAAGAAAAGAATCCACATCGACTAAACTTGTTGTTCTAAAACACGGGGTTTTTGTTGTCTCCGGCTCAAGGGAAAACTCTTCCCTCTTAATGCCAAACTGTTGCTTTAACTTAAACTTTAAGTCCTCGGCTTTTTTCTCAAGCCTCAAAAATTCTGCCAAAATATCAGCGTGGGATGCTTCTTCTAGGTCTTCTTCCAGATCGAAGTCAAGGAAACCAGGGCGGCGATGGGGAACTAGTGGCCAATTCATCATTTTTCTCCTTTTAAGCACGCTCGATACAAGTACGGAGTTGAATTTGTTGCAACACACCCGCTACCCTTTCACATTCTTCCATTGTATCTACTTTAACTATCGCTTGGCCTGAGCTGTGTGCTGTTAGTGTAATCTCAATTGCTTCTTCAAGAGTACAGCCCTTGGCTTTTTGCACCTGGAGAATTACCTCATCAAAGCTATGGTCTTCGTCATTGAAAAGCAAAACTTTCCAAGGGTTCTCCGTATCGGTTTCTATATCGATAAGTTCTTCAATGTCGGTGTCAGTCGTCATTAGAATCTCCCAACGTTTCTTTGGCAAAATTTCTAATTCCTGGGTGCGAATGGGTAAGCAAAGATTTCACTGCAGCGAAATCTGGTATATATACTTCAACCTCTGGGTACTGAATTATATATTGGGATTCTCCAGATGGGGTCAAGAGCTTAGCTCTTACAAGGAAAGCACTCTCCCGTAAGGTTTTCTGTTCTTCCGTAGAAAAATGAGCTAATTCATCAAGAGTTAAGGCAGAAGGCGGAATAAGTTTAAGTTCGTCTAATTCTTCTATTTCTTGTTCAAACATTTTGAGCACAAGGGCTCGTATTGTGGACTCCTCGATATCCTGCACTTCCAGTATTTTAGAGAATACGGATGCTGGGGAAGAGATGTAATAGCCCTTAAAATGCCTGAAAAGAACTTTAATCATTGTTTAGCGCCTTGGCGAATGTCCGGGCCCCAATCATCTCCGATGTCAGCGAAGTTGCATGAGCGATTTTTAGTGTGGTTGTGTTTACAAAGTGGGAGAGGAGAAAAGGGCTAACCTTGATAGCATAAGAGCTGCTATATTCTATCTGTTCTCCACAAAGTTTATCAACCACAGAATAACTAAGGTTATAAAGCTTTCCTGCTATTATTTCGGTAATTTTAAGCTTGGAAGGGTCTTTGCGGGGTGGCATTGCTTGTAGGCAATAAAGCAAGGCTTGCCCAAGCCTTTTTACTGTTATATCTTCGGTAAGAAGAAAAGAAGTAAGATTCGAATCCCATAAAGGGAGGCCGTCTGTGAAAATAAAACTTACTTGCTTAATTTCTTCTATTTTATATTCGCCCATTTAAGATGCCTCTCAATTTCGGGAGGATGCTTTTATGGAAGCGTTGATGCACGGCTTCCCGAGATATGCCGAACGTTTTCCCAATCTTTTCAAACGTAAAGCCCACCAACCTTAAACTGAGAATTATTTCCTCCCGCTCAGGAAGTCTGGGGAGATTTTGTAAAAGAAAAGTTAACTCCTCTTTACTGTCGATTTCATTAAACCCTTGTTCGGTAATAGGAACGTCTTCGTCTTCCCTTTGGACTAAAGCCCCTTTGTTAAGGTTTCGCCTAAAACTTTGATGCCGACTATAAATTTCGTTATCTATACAGCGGTAGAGATAAGTAGTGAAAACTGTTTTTTCTTCATCGAAAGTTCGAGCAGCGAGCAGCGCCTTAATTAAAAGTTCCTGAATAAGATCAGGTGGGCTCATACCAAAAATAGATGCGAGGAGAGCAACATTTTTGTACTTCTGGCGAAGCCGAAGCTCCAGCAAGCCTTGGAACTCCTCGAGTGTTTCCTCGGTTAGGGTCCCATTTCTCAGCTCTGTATAGAGATTTTGATAATCCATTTTTTAAGGGAACTTCCTTAGTTGGGGTAGGTTACCTTAAATATATAATGAGGTTGCTTCGTACCTCGTTGGATTTTTAGATTATAATTAGTTAGGGATTAAGGGGATTTTATGTTTCTTTCCAAAGCCCCATAGTTCGACAGATGTGGGTTGGAAGTCCCCAATAAAGAAATCTCCGTCATACTTCTTTTTATCAAGGTAAGCTAATGTGGCATGAGGCTTAAACTTTTTGAAACTATCTTGGACTTCTAATCCAATTTTATCACAAGCATCCCAGATTGCTTTGCGTAGGTCCTCTAGCCCTGGGCATTCGATTGGGTTGTGCGCTATCCATTGATCATGCTGATTTTTGAAGAAGGAAGGGTCCTTTAGTTTCATCTTCCCAACGGGATTTTTTGCTGCAGCAACTTCTGCTATCTTTTTATAAAGAATGGCATCTACTTCGGGGACATCCCCAATATAAAGTAGCGTCACATGGGGAGGAGATGTATCTTCTGGTTTATGGGGAAAATGCTTTGCAATATGTTTCGGGAGGGGCAAGAAAAGCCCTGCCGATTCGCATCTTTTTTGGGATTTCGCGATTAAATCGAAAGCTATTTTTTGAATATTTTTAGAAAGCATAGTCCTTATTTCCTTTTTAAGGAAAATAAGATTAATTGATTATTTCGCTAATCATATCATTAAAAGCATAAAGAGACATCCGACGCTTCCCCGTTTTTTCATCCCCAAGCAACCTCTGAAGCGTGTCGTGATAGTTATAGGGATTATTACTATAACCACTACAGGGGTCAACCGAGATTGCTAGAGATATAAGGGATACTTCTAATTCTTCCCCATTGCCGGGCGAAAATTTAATTGCAATAAATTTATGTATACTACATGGGTTAGACACCCAGAGGGAGCTTAGGGCTGCAATAAACATTTCAAGGGTTATAAGGTACGTCGCCAAATCAGAACCAGTCTCAAACCCCGGGTTTTTCTCCACTCTTACAAGTAAATCGATATTTCCAAAAGTGTTAGATATTGTTCTAAACATTTGGCCGTAAGTGCTTACCCCAAAAATTGGGTCTACAGTCCAATGGGCAGTAAACTCTTCCTGCTCATAAGAGATACAGCAGCTAAGGTCAAACTCAGTAATTTTGTAATTTAGGGTTGTTTGCGCGAGCTGAGCACAATAACAATCAAGAGAGGTGAAGAATTCTAAGATCTTTGAAAATTTAATTTCGCGGAGGGTCCCGAGAGATTTAGCACTCACAGTTACGTTAACTGGAGCTAGAGTACAAACAATATCTACGTCCGTTTCTCGATCCACCGCTTCCCGGGGCTCTAAAGTAAAGTGTTGTAGCTTGTCGTTTAATTTCTCGCAGATTTTGAGTGTTGGAAGATGCTCTTCCCCTTCAGGAAATCTGAAAATTTGTGGCTCTGTTTTAACTGCGCGTTTTACTTGTGTTCGAATTTCTGGAATATTTGAAGTCAGATTTTCATGGATTTTCCCAATGAAACTTCGCGTGACTCCACAAACTTTACGGGGTTTTAGTACTATCTCGCTCGTGTTCGCCCCTCTAATCTCTAAAGGGACATCCATAAAAATAGTTCTGGAAACTTGATATGCAAAATCTGCTTGAATGATTACGGGAAGTTTTGCAAATCCCAAACCTCCTTTCATGGAAGCAAGTTTTTGTTCGCCCGAAAAAACTCTTTGCATATCAGGCCAAACCCTAATCTCCGTTGGGAACTTTAACTCTTCATACAGTTCTGCTGCTAACGGGTTAAGGTCTAGGATAACCTTCAAAGGCAATTCCATTTATTGTCCCCTTAGCTTTTCTCTCAGTTCCATAAGAAGAGTTCCGAGCATATTTTTTCCACTACCATCCCCGCCATCCCCCCAAAAAGAATCGCGGGGAGTGTGCTCGATTAAAAGGGCATCCTTAGTCCCTAAAAGAATTCGTCTAAGGTCCCCGTGTTGGGTGAATTTCGCAAGCAATGCATCGCGCATTACATCAACTTTTACTTCTTCCCAGTCCTCCCTCAATTTATGTTTTCGAGCTTCCCGAAAGGCTTTTCCAGGAGCGGGTAGCCATCGAATCTTTTCTTCGATTTCCGTGCCCGCAAATTTCTGTGCTTGGTAGTAATGCTCGGAGGTAGGCCAGACCTTTCCTTTTAGGCTAATCGGATGGGCGGAGAAGTTTGAGAAGAACCCGTATTCGTCAGTAGGGCCGTAGAATTTAATCTCTTTGTCTGGCATGTCTTACTCTCCTAAAGCAAGTCGTCTTCCACTTCTAGTGGTTGGGGGGCTTCGGTAAGACTTTTAAAGGGTCTCACCCATTTATCGAAGTTTTTCAGGAATCTTTGGAAGTTCATTTTTTCACAGATTCCTTTGAAAACGCTCAGGTCTTGTTGGCATCTCGCGTCCTCGAACTGGAGGTCATAAAAATCTTCCTCCCCGTCTTCCATTTCCCAACTTTTGCTTAAATCAATAACGGTAATATTTCTATCCACAAGTTCTTGTTGTTCTGGAGAAAGCTTAGCCGCTTCCGTATCCCAGGCACGCGCAAGCTTTGCTGCTTTCTTTTTCCCAAAACCTTTTAATCCCGAAATATTATCGGACTTGTCGCCTTGGATCGATTTCCACTTAACAAAGTGTTCTGGCTCAATCCCAATTTCACTCTCAAAATTCGCTAAACAGATAACACTTTTCTTATTCAGGTTATAGAAGCTAGTTCTTTCAGAAATCAGCTGGTAAAGGTCATTATCAGTACTAACAACCATGTTGTCTGCTGGAGCCTTGCGGCTTAACCAACTAATAACGTCATCGGCCTCAAGAACCCTGGGATGCATGTTAATACAGCCCAAAACTTTTAAAACCTCTATCAAGAGATCTTCTTGGCTATACATCTCGGAGAATGCGGCTTCATTATCTCTTGTTGCCTTATATTCTCCCTTCAGCATATCTTTTCTAAAATTAGACGAAGGCCAGATTAATTTCTTATCCCAACATGCCCAAACCCTTTCGGGGCGAAACTCTTCGACTAGTTTACGCAAAGTGCCAAGGAAGATATAAATACCCCCGAATCCCGGTTTCTTTTCTCCATCCTCGGAAATCTCGATCTCTTCTGCTTCCTTGGGATTCTTTTTCCCAAAAGTTTTCCCAATCCAAAAACTACGGTATTCTAGATTATTCGCATCCAAAATCAAATCCATTGATTTTCCTTTTCAAATAGCTTCAACGCTTTCGTGGTCGAAGTCTATACATAGAATATTTTTACCGATTTTACCAATATTATCTTCGTGTAAATCAAAAGCACTAATTCCAATATCCCTAAGACGTTTTTCCAGCTCTTCCTCTTCCTTCGGGGATAAAGTAATGGGGGTTTCTGCTATTTGTGTTAGATACCCATAAATTTTTATAACTTGGGGTTCATCCTCAAAAAGATCCCAAGGAAAGACTCTCCAAGAAAAAGAAAACTTTTCCCCTGCCTTCGGTGCTAGGCCATGCTTGGCGGCTTTCTTTTGTAATGTTAAAGCTTGGTTTCGTTCTTTAGAGTGTTCAAATAACTTAGCCCCAATTACTTTTGTTAGGGGAACAAAAAAGCAGGTAACTCCATGATTAAATTTTTGAGAAGTCAAGAGCTTAGAAAGAAGGATTCGCTCTTTGCTTTTTGTCCAGTTGTAATTCATTTTGCTTTAAATAGGTTTTAGCTAAGGTTCGGGTAACTGCACTTTCCCCGGTTAAATACCTCTGCGGATTTGATTGGATAGCTTGAATATGGTCTGGTAACCAGTCAGCGATTCTTATCACGGAAGAGGGGTTTATTCTTACTATACGTGTATCCCAAGACAGCGCGCTTCGACTTCTATATTATTTTCTACTAAAGCGTAGTTGTCTAGATAATAGTATTTAGCATAAACGTGATACCCACAGAGAAAGAACCAATTTCGTCCTGGAATTCTCTGAGCAGCCACTTTGTGTGGGCTCCATTAATTACTGCGATATTGCAGAATTCCGGGAGCGATTTGAGATCCTCTTCTGTCGGCTTATTTATGATAATATCAGGCATTGCACACCCGAAAAAAGCTACCACTTTTCCACGAGGGATTCTGGGCCTTTTAACGGTGGGTCGCCAAAAACATCCTTTTCCTTAAATCCTAACGTGATATGGAATTCTTGCTTGTTAGCCTCTTCTTCCCCAAGATATTTTGCTCTGAGTTTTCTTGCTGCGGGCCAATCGACAACAATGAAATATGCTACATTACCATTTTTCTCGGCCCGCCCAATCCCTAAATACTTAACCCCGTTTTTACCTGTGGTTGTTATTTTAACAGGCTCTTCTTTAAGCTCGGGGTGGTCCTTTAGAACTTTGCGTAGTTCCTTTGGGGAAAGAACTGTGATATGAAATTCCCCCCGGTCTTTGAGATACTCACTGCTTTCAATGTCCCCTTTCTCCCGAGCAATTTCTCTTGCTCTTTCCCATGCCTTTTGCGGTGTATCGACGGACAAGCCTAAATAGAAATTATCTTCAGGGCATCTTAACACCCGTTCCTTTGGCAGAAATGGCGATTTACTGCTTTTAATTCTTTTTGCAATCGTCTTTAGCTTTTTTTCAGGTTTCATTGGTTCTTCCTTGTGCGTATAAAACTGCTTGCCATGGACTGCTTTTAAATATAAAATGAATTTTATATGATAAACGATTGAATTAGACTTTATTTTTTTTGAACTAAAAAAGAAGACCCCTAAATCGGGGCCTGCTTTTCGCTGTTGTTTCCTTAGCTGATTTGCTTCTCAGAGTCCATCTCCGCTAACATATCTGAGAATTGTTCGAGGACAAATTGTTCGTTTACTCCCCGGACAAGACGAATGCGATCGGGCCCGATGACAAAACTAATTTTCCAAACCTCAGGATTTTTTTTCGCGAAATCGTAAGCTTCCCTGAAAGTGTCAAAGTAACTTAGACCTCCTTCTTCGTCCCGAGCTTGAAAGTTCCCCTGTTCCTTCTTCATTTAGCATTCTCCACCTTTGGGGTCTTTCCCAATTTGCTTGACCTGGTTTCCGTGAATCGGGATCGTTGAGTCGTTTTGCTGGCCAGTAATTTCTTTTAGCTGATCAATTTCAGCAATCGTCTTTATTTCGGCTAGCTCCTCCTGTGGTTTAATATCTTTTCCTGCGTCCTCTTCGTATGTTGAGAACCAAGGATACCCTTGACGAGTATAAGAAGCAGCATCAATTGGAGTGTCTGGTGGAGCCTGTCCGGTAATTTGTTTGAACATTACAGAGTTTACGATATGGATAAAAAGTTTTCCAGTTTTGGTTGTGTCGAACTTGTCGACCCCATAGGGATCTTTTTTGATTGCTTGTTCGATTGAGCCTCCTGCCCCAAGGCCCATTTCAGCTCCGGCGCTACTTAGACTAGCCTCTGGGCTTCCAAAAGAAGCCGCACAACAGGCAAGCATTTGACCCCCAAAGCTTTCAAGTCCTTCGCTTTCAAGTCTTAGCCCTCTTGAACGAGTTATAGGGCGCTTCCTGCGGTGCTCCTCTTTAATTTCAAAAACCTGAAGCTGCATCCCGCCGTGTTTTTCTTCCCCGGTAATCTGCTTCTCGACGGTATACCCCATTCCTAGGGGCATTGCTGCAAATTGAGAAACCGAACCATCTTCTGTTTTAAAGCCATCGATCCAATGTTGTGGGTCGGTCCCCCCTGCCACACAATAATTTTGCGGATCGGCATTAAGTTCCCCGGACCAAGGCTTACCAGAGACAGCACAAACCTTGCCCGCTGCAACTATTACTGCAACAGGAACTTCGTAGCTTCCATTAAAACTTAACCAGGCAGCTTCTCGCTGGTACATCGGAAAGAAAATCCCACCGTGCTCTACCCAATGTGCGGGTACCCTATCTTGGTAATCTTCAACCTTAAAAATAGGGAAAGATCCGCAACTTGGGGGAAGGGGATAAACTTTACCATCATCTGGAATACGTAGGGTACGTTCAATTGAAAACGAAAAATGGTCGCCAAGACTAACTCTGTTCCCCAAAACTTTAAAACTAAACATGTGCTTTCGCCTTTTCAAAAAGTGAAATTATTCTTCTCTTACGGTTTTTTCCCATTCAGCTACTAAATCTGGATATTTGTCTCGGATAAATCGGTCGAATACATCTGATGCTAAATCGCTTGGGTGTGGAGGCGTAACTCCATAATAACTAGTTTGCTGGCTTTCTACGTGGGCTGACCACCCCTTCTCAAACGCCTTTATTAGGTCTTTGATTGTTAAAGACACCTTTAATCCTCTTTCTTTATCTGGGTTTTCCATAACTCTTCAAGCTGTTGTCTCTGTTCCCGAAGTTGGTGATCAACGGCGTCATTCACTTCGGCTTTTAAGTTTGAAAAAGTCTCAATAAGAGAACTGTGCGCACCCTCTGGAAGAGAATCCCCATATTCTTCTAATAAAGAAAAGGCAGTCATTGAAACTAGAGCTTCAATTTTTTGCTCAAGTTCCCTTCCTGCATTAACGCTAATCCTGATTAATTCCACAGACATGGAGCTATCCTTCTAATTGTTCGTTTGAAATGTTAAGGATTTTCTTCTCCCTAATTTTCTTTGCGATCCCTCTTGTTTGTTGGCCCTCGCCGGTGAGATAAGCTTCACAAGGCAGGTTATCAAATACTTCCCATTTCTTTTTCTTTACGGAGACTTCAACATAACCAACAGACGTGGCGATGTAAAAATCTGTACAGAATGGTTTATAGCTATTTACATCGCGGTGTATTCGGAAATTAAAGACGTCTAAAATTTTGTCATGCTGTATAGATCTTTCGACTTCTTGAAGTGCCCAAAGAGCTAGTTCGCGCATGGAGGGATCTTTCTTAAAATGCCGCATACGGGAGATCTTAAATTTCCCAGTAGCTTCTAGCTCCGCCATCCAGACCGCTTCCATTTTTCTTTTTCTTATGAGGGACCTGGGACTCGAACCCAGAACCTTGTGTTTATCAGACACTAACACGGGGCATAAACCCGCTGCTCTACCAATTGAGCTAGTCCCCCAACCAGGATTTAGGAATCCCTGGTCTTCGGCTTCGGCTCGCCGAATTCCTTCATTAGTTTCTCTGTCTCTTCCCGGTAAATCCAGCACGCGAAATAGTTCTCACGCACCCCATGTTTCGGCTCAACCCCACGCCAAGCGAGGTAATAGTTGAGCAGAGCAGAGATTCGATACCGGTTCTGAAACAATTCTGAACGGGCAGAATTCCCTTTCCGCTTCAACTCGCGTTGGGTTTTATCCCAATTACGCAAGCGTGTGCGGAAAAGGCTGGCCATCTCAAGATACTCTTCATGCGAAATCGAGGTTGTCGTATCCATTTGTTTTCTCCAATCCGGAAACGAAATAACTAGTGCCCAAAAAGGAGCACTCCAACGCAACGAATATCAAATATATATTTTTCTTTGTCTGCAGGGAATTCCCGAATTGCGGTTGAACGCACGCCATCTCGTTCAAGCTTTTTAAGCAATTCGAAATGTTTTTTTGCGTAAGCTCTGATTTCGGGTTGCTGGGACGTTAGGGCTGGGACGAATTCTGTTTTTTCAATTCCTCTTAATAAATCCAAAGCCCATGAGAACCGTCTATAGCTGGAACGCGAAGCATCTGTCTTTAGTGCTGCAAGAGTTTCAGTGAAAGTACAAACCCGAAGAGGTTCTCCAATAGGATCTTCGAATATTTTCGTATTCCCGTCTTCAGCATACAGAAATGCTTGAAGCTGGGTTAGAGGTTTTTCCTTACGAAGATTATTGAGCTTCGAGATTTCCGACATTCCAATTTTGCAAAGGTCTATTAAACCAAAAGGTCGGCAGAGAAGGGCTGGGGTCTTTAGGTAATCAAGGGAAAATTCCCCAACGTAGAGATTTAGTTCATACCCCATTATTTATTCCTCCGGAAGGAACTCATGAAGGTTAGATAGCGTAATTATTTTAGAACCTTCCGGGAGGTTTTCAGGGGCCTCTATACCTACAAAAGTAATGGGCTCTTCGTAAACCTTACCTTTTTGATACTTAGAGTACTTCTCTGCCTTAGCACTAGCTGCAAGATCAAAGAGATACCCAACCTTGAGGTATTCTTTTTCGACAATGGCTTGTACGAAGCTCCCAACCGTATCCTTATTTTCTTCTACGCGATTAAAGCGAGCATGTCCTTTGATAAAGAGATGAGCCCACTTGGCTTCCCAGGAACCATCCTCGTTCTTAACGAAGATCAATGGGATTGCAACCTTGTTGGGTCCACGTAAATCGGACTTAGCCTGAACTGTTTTTGCTTCAAATGGCCTGCCCATCTCAGCTTGGGTTCGGGCCATGTACCCAAAGAAGGATTCTTCTACTTCATCGAACCCCTCTCCGGAGTAGACATAAATTTGTGGCACAATATATTTGCACTGTGCTGAAAGCGAGGGCAACTTGACATCAATAAATTCGGACGCCCCTCTTGGTGCTTCCGTAATGTCGCCACTATGGACGTGTTCCCCATGCGAAAGATGTGTATACGAGAGATGGAAGCAACTATTGAAATTCTCATCCAACGCAATAGCTGAAAGATCAAAATCCGTTCTGTGTTGCTTTTGCTTCCAATAGATGAAAAAGCGCAGGATTTCTTCCGGAGCGGGCATTAAAGACCCACGGGGCAAGATATTAAATCCTGTAGATTTTGCTTTATCGCTAAGCGGAATTGCTAGGTTAAGCACCTTTTCATCAACAACTAAGTGCTTGTGAACTGGCATCCGCCGCACAATTTCTTTATCGAGAATATCGATAACCTTTTTCGTCGCAATCTTTGGAAGGGGTTCACGGTCTTCCGCGACGGTCCAGGCAGTTCCTTTGCTATTCGCAAAAATGCGTTTTGATACATTTCCCTTAATCCGGTTAGCTAGATGCTCCCGAACAGAGAGAATTACGCGGGTAGAAACCCGTTCAATACTAGAGGTAAGGCTATTCCCCAGAACAATTGGTGCTTTCCCAGACCTTAGGATCCGATCAAGGCTACGGATAAATACGCCCGGCTTTTGCTCTAATAACTTAACTGCTTTTGCAATCTCGTTATTAATGAAAGCGAGTTCTACCTTCGCCGCGTGGGTCTTTACCCTTTTATCCCCTCGAGCAATCGCAAAAATATCTTGTGCCTTGTCGTAGCGGTTTGCGTATTCCCGTGGGTGGAGAAATTCTCCGAGCCGTTTCCAATACCCGGAATAACGAACGACTTCTTCTAGCTTAGCTGGGTTTTCGTCGACAATCTGATTTAGTGCCGCCAAAAGAACCCGCCGCGTTTTCTTTGGGAATGAAATAAAGCGAGGCTTTGTATCCAAGGTGGAATCATTCCCCGACAAATAACTCGCCAGACGAAGAACATCAGTTGGAGTGTCTGCTAGAATTGCGTGGGCATTCTCAATACGAATTTTATTAACAATCGCCTTGTTTTCCCGAATCGGGATTTGTTCTGGCTGTTCATCATCGATACAACATTCAGCTAGCTCTGCTAACAAAGCGCGATCTTCCTCATTTAATGGGATTCGGCTTCCCGCAAGCGAGTGATATAGAGCAACCGTTTCCTCCGCTAATTCTTTCCCTAAATGGAGAACCTTTATTTTATTTTTTGCAGAATCGATTAATTGCTCGTGTGCTTCCAACATTTCCTCGTAGGTATGCTGGTAGCGTCCATACGTTGGTAGATCAAGAAGATTAACTACCCCAGTTTCTAGCTGAAAAGAAACCTTGGCGGCGCTTTCCGGGGTATAGAGAGCATTAATAATGCACTCCAACCAGAATTGTTCTGTATCCGGAATATTATTGGGGAAAGATTTAAAATAAGAATTGTGCTTAACATGTCCTCCAACTAATTCTTTTGCTGCGTCGAGGATATACTTTGCAATCCCTTTTACGGAAGAGGGATGTAGGTCGCTTAAATATTCAAGGAGTTGTCCAGAGAGTTTAAAGCCGTTTCCCATCAAGGCAACATCAAGTTGTCTCGCCAACGTTGATCCTTTGCCTGGGGAGTTTGTAGTAACAGGAACACGAAAAGTCTTTTTGATAATTTGCTTCAACATCATTAACTCCTCTTGGGTTTTTTTGTTGAGGGAAAGCGGAAAGCTAAGTATGAATTCAGCCTTGCGGCTGAGTTAAGTAGTAGAAGGAAGCTTATCCATAGCCCTCGAAAATTGAAAAGTGCAGGAAAGCGAATGGCCTAATTTTCTTCATTGAGTGAAATTTAGAAGGAAGACCACTCATAGCCTGCACTTAAAAATGATAGGTTTATGGGTAGGGAAGCGACCAAGCTAAAGTCATTTAAAGATTGTAGAAGGAAGCTTGATCATAGCCTACCTAAAGTTGTTATACGTGTTTGCCGTCGAAGTTTCCTCAATTTTATCTTTTATAGATAAAATAATATAATAGACACACAATTTTTTACCCCAAGGGGTAAAAGTTACGAAGTATGTCTATAAAAGAGATTTTTCGGGAAACTCCCGAGAGCAAACACGTACGCGAAGCACACCCGGTATGTTCCGGTTAATATTTTATGACTCTATCTTTTTTAGAAGGAAGGGGAATCATGAAAAAATATAAAAGAAAATGTACTTCTTGTAATCAAATATTTATTACCGAGGGGTGGAAAACCTCGTATCGAAAAATTTGTGATTTTTGTAAAGCTACAAACTGCTTAGTTTGTGGTAAAGCCCTAAAAGGGCAGCAACGAAAATATTGCTCCGAAAAGTGCCGGATGAAATTATCTAATAAAAGGAACCTAAGAAAAATAGTTGACCATCAAAATAAGCGGCGTTTGGAAAAAAGGATAGAGCTAATTAACATTTTAGGGGGAAAATGTTCTATTTGTGGTTACGATAAAAATTACGCTGCGTTAGAATTTCACCATAAAGAAGGGGGAGGCAAAAAATTCAATCTGTCCGCAGATAAATTAGATAGAAAAAGAGAAATTCTCTTAAAGGAGTTGGAGAAGTGTATTTTAGCTTGCGTAAATTGTCATCGAAATATACACTCCGGAAAACTAGGGGCACTTCTTAAGGAGGAACTGAATTCTCTATATTTCCAAGAAAAAGGTAAATGTGTTTGTTGTGGTGTAAAACTTCCTAAAGCTAGAAGCAAATTTTGTTCGAAAGAATGTAAAAGAAAAACAGATAATAAGAGAGTTCATTTACAAAGCAAAATTAGAAGGTTACAAATAAGAGAAGAAGCCTTAATCAAGCTTGGGAATAAATGTTCCAAATGTGGGTTAAAGCCTGTAAATAAAACTATTTTAGAATTTCACCATAATGGAGAAAAAGATTCAGAAATTAACATCTTGCTTGGTAATTATAAAAATAAAGCAAAGTTGGGAAAAGAATTAGAAAAATGTATTCTTCTTTGTGGGAATTGCCATAGAGAAGAACATAATCCAAATAAATTTAAGCACACCCGGTAGGATTCGAACCTACGACCCTCGGTTTCAAGTTTGTGCCAGTTTCCTGACTCCTTGGACTTTCTCTTCGCCCTATCCTAATGGACTTAGGCGGCTGCCGTCAAGTCTCTACACCTTCCTAATTTCTTAGGCTTGGCTCGGGATTGCCTTATCCTTGGACTTAGGTTTCCCCGAATTTGACAGCTTACACTTAATGCGTTTCCGCATTAAGGCCCCATTTGAGAAGACCGACGCTCTATCCAGCTGAGCTACGGGTGCTTATTCACATGCCGGGGGAGGGATTTGAACCCTCACTCCCAAAGGGAAACAGATCTTAAATCTGTCGCGTCTGCCAATTTCGCCACCCCGGCAAGTGGCCCCACCCCTATGAGGTGAGGCCGGTTTTTTCGAACGTTACTTTTTATACACTTACTTTATATGGCGGGCCCTTATATACTTCAAGAACCCCGAGATTTAGTATGCAACAAGCGAGGTTTTCACGTCCTTGCCACATCAATTATTTTTTACTGTCCTCTGTCTTTGTCTTCGTTCTAGTCTTTCCTAAGGCATCGCTAACTCTCCATTTTAGTTGTTGCCTTTTGTAGCGTTTTCGCAGCCCTAAGGTAGTCAACAAGGTTGCTACAAACTAACCTTAAGATCTTCGTGCTGATACCGCAGGGGAAATAACCATAAGGAAATCACCGCTCGATATCGAGCCATCATTAGTTTTTCCTGTCGGTCTTTAATAACCAATCGGAGGTCCTCTGGCATTCATACTTAGTAATACTCCTTTCTTCCGTTCTATTTTTTAGAAAAATTTAAATATTTTTTGGTAGTGTTTCGTACTGCCGGAGCTTTGTGAGTCAGGAATTCTTTTAGGTTTGGTATAGGACAAAATTGTTTATGTCTCTGTGCTGCTATCTTTCGTCCTTCTACCCGATAAAAAGACCAGCCGGGGACCTCACTAAACACCTGTCTTTTTCGTTTAACCGAAAAGAGGCCCCGGCTAATCCCCATCTTTATTTCGGTCACATAATAAAGAGTGCTTATGAAACTTAAGGTCATCGCAAATACTTCAGTTTCGGATGGAATCTCTTTCAGATAATAACATGCTACAACTCTAGTTTCTTCCCGAAAGATAATCCGTAATTCATATACGTCGTCCATCCGAAGCATTCTCCTCCCTTGGGGTTTTTTATCTCCTTTATTTTATATGGGGAAATCTCTTTGATTATCGTTGGTTTTTTATTTCTTTAGAAGTATCTTCCAACTTTTAACTTTTCAACTCCAGCCCACCTTGTCATAATATTCCGAGCTTTCCCCGAAACCTTTTCATTATATTTACCCCGTGCTTGAACAATCGTTTTATTTTCTAAATCGACTTCAATTGTTGCGAAACGTTTAGTTCTGCTTATATCTGGAGCTGGCGGTTTATTTTCATGCATTTCGGTTGAGTCCCGCGTTTCTCCCGTGAGAGACCAAATACCGACACGGCGTCTAGCACAGGAAGAAGCGTAGGACCCAACACAGTGGTGCATTTTTCGCCCTTCTTCAGCAAGCTCTTTCTTATTACATAACTCAGTAATTCTCCAGATAATTCTTTGTTTTCCTGCTTTCTCTATATATTCATAGTCCTTAAAGTTAGAGTGTTCCCAAGAAGAGTCTGGGGAGCCCTTTAACTTCTGCAGGGCCCGGTGCCACCCCTCAACTTGACGCAATAAAGTTTCTGGGTTACGGCCCCGCATACAGAAATTTGGTTGCGGTGGTGGTTCTGTTTGCCATTGCCCATTAACGTAGGTCTGTTGTTGTTCAAACTTTTGATTTTTAATGTAATCAATAATAGGCCCGACATGGGAGTAATCAAGCATTGGATTATCGATAAAGAACTTAATTACCGTTTCCCAAAATTCGTGGTGAGCGTAATTTTGTCTTAAGGAGGAGCCTAACAAATACCCTACCAACCTCCCATCCCCTCCTAAAGCATGGACTTGCCCCCAACGGAAAGCATCCATAATCCGAAAGTGGGAAGGAGCTTTAAGGAAGTGGTGGGCAACTTTTTTCGTTATTGGGAATGGTAAGTTGTTAAGCTTTCTGAGATTCTTTCCATTTCCTAGCTCAATAAACCATTCCCTATATTTTCGGTATTCTTCGCTTTCTATCTTTAAGTCGAAGTAGTTAAGCCCATCTTGCCAGGCTTTATCCATAAAAGTGGGAATTGGATATTTTGTAAACAAGTGCCGGGCTAGGGAGCTAAGTTGCTTATCTTTATTATGAGAAGGCGCTTTCCACCCCTCGTACTCAGAAATCCAAAACTTCTTATACTTAAAGAATAATAAAAGACTGGGAAGATACTCTTCGTTAACAAGCTTAGACTTCTTATCAAGGTAAAGGATAAAGTCAAGTAGGTCTTTTTGTGCCTGCGCCCCGAGTGATTTCTTATACTTAAGCAGTGCCCCCGTATTCAATTTATGTGCGTCAACGATTTCGCTTGTTGCTGTAGCACTAAAGATTTGTTCGATAACGTTTTTTGTTTTTCTGCCTTTTCTTTTTTGCTTGACCGCCTTCTTTAGTGCTTCTTCTTTTCGAATTGCCTTAATCCTATCGGCGGGCCAAAATCCTGGCTTGATTTGATGCCGCTGGCAAAACTCACGGTAATCCGCAAAAGACGCAAAACCAAGCTGCCTTGCGCTCTTCTCTGGGCTTAATTCCCCAGATTGGTTTTTTCTCTTTTGCTTTTTTGAGGCCATCTGAGGCCATCTTAACTTCTTTTTGGTCGTTTAGCAATTAAACGGTCCCTATCGGAATAAGGGGGACCCTTAGAACCAAACCACGCTGAGGCTTCGTATGCTATCATCGCGAGTTCTTCTTCGTATTGCCACTTTGCCTCGTTCCTTTCATTTATCTCAACTACAAGCTCAATCCAGCTCGTTTCTCCAAGGATATCAAGCTCTGCCAAAAAGCGAGCCATTGGGGTTGCTCGGATCGTTAAGATGTATTCTGGGTCGTAAGTCTTAAAACTTTCCTTTAGAAAGGAGTGCACCCGACAAATCGACGTGTTGTAAATAACATAAGACTTATCATCTATCTCAACAAAACGGATAGCGTCATCTATCCCCCAATAAGTTAATTTCATTTTTTCTTAACCCTAGTCTTACCATAGATTGCTACGTCATAATCTGCTGTGCCTCCGGGCAACAACGTCTCTAATTTTTGGGCGAGTTTTTGAATAGCCATTGTATTATGGCGAGAGTAAATCGAGAGCCGATAATTCCCAGACTGGTCCTGGTAAATTCTCAGATCTGCTTTCTCTGGCAAGGTTACTTTAGAGAGCACCTTTTCTAAATATTCTTCTGCGGTTGCTCGGTCTTTCATTATAAATTTATCTTTCTAATTTCTTTCGGGGAATTCCTCGACGGTCCATACGGTTCATCTCAAGCAATTGGTCAGAATTTACAATTTGCATATGTCCTCCGGTTTTATGGTCATAAACCATAACTCCAAGAGGGGCTCCTTTTCTAGTTTCCAGTCCGCGTACGCATTGGACGCATTGCTTTGCGTTTGGCATTGCTTTGAGTCGCAATGGGTGAATTGGTTGCCCACAAGTAATACATATTTGTTCTTCTGTTTTTTCTTTAGTCATTCTAGATGATGTCTTCTTCCTCGTCTGCTTTGGGTTTTTCAGCTTCAAATCCGAACTGCTTAAAGAAGTCTTCCACTTCAATACACTTAACTCCCTGATCCTTTGCCTTCTTCATCTTCGAGCTGCCGGAGTTTAAATCTGCAACGATTAGCATATCCAAGTTTTTACTAACCGAGTTCCGAACTGCCCCACCCTCGCTTTGAATAAGCTTTGCTAGGTCAACTCCGTTGAATTTGCGCAACCCCGTAAAGCAAAGGTTTAACCCTCTGAGTTTCCCATCAGCAGTCCCAGATTTTTTAATCGTTAGGTGTTGGAGAAGTTTAGATGCAAAGCTTTTATTTTTTACTAAGCCTTGGTACATCATTTTACAAATTTCTTCCCCCAGCCCTTTGATTTTGCTAAGCTCCGTTACGAAATTTTGTTCTGGGAGGTGCATCAAGGTCTCGATCTTATCCCACGAGTCATGCCCAGCATCAACTACTTTCTTCCATTGCCGGCGGCCAAGGGTTCGAATTCCTAGAGCCGCAAGAAACTGCGATAGCGAAACCTTTGATTTTTCTTCTAGGTGTTTATCCAATTTATCAAAGATTCGTTTTCCAAAGCCTTCGAGGTTTGCTGCCTTGGCGCGGTCAAATGTAAACAAATCGGCCGCATCTTTTACAAAACCAGCATCATATAAAGCCTGGATCCGAGACTCGCTAAAATCCTTAATTTCAAAGACCTCGATAAGCCGGATAATTTTCCCAAGTTTCAATTTTGGGCAGTCCTCGTTAATGCAATGAAGCGTCTTAATTACCCGATCTTTTGTCTGGGAAGTTTCAAGATGTAGGTTTTTCCCACATTCTCCACAAACAGTAGGAACTTCAATTTTCTTATTATTATGCTTTTTATGGATTCCAAGCACCTGTGGAATGACATCATTCGCGCGAATGACGATAATTTCATCGCCGGTGTTCACGTTTAAGTCTTCAGCAATGCTTAAATTGTGCATTGATGCCATTTGCACAGAAGCCCCAGCTAAACTAATGGGCTCGAAAAACGCAACGGGGGTTACACTTCCACCTTTTCCCGTACTCCAAAGAATTTTCTTTAGCTTGGAGATCCCCATTGGTTGGTCAAATTTCCAAGCCCTTTGGGCTTTCGGGTTTGAGTTATCGCTTGTTGCGGTATCGTTAATCTTGTTGGCAATGTCTAGGTCATTAACTTTTAGAACTAGGCCGTCAATTTCATAATCAAGTTTTGCTCGTCTTGCTGCTTTATAGTCTTCGTAGACTTTATCGGCTTTCTTAAGGTCGACTACTTCCCCTTCGAGCGCTTTGACCCCAAGCCCTTTTATAAATTTGATTTTGCTTGCTTCGGAGGTAATCTGGTCTTCATGCTCAGTATCATAAGCAATAATATCATAGTAAAGAATTTCAAGGTGCTCTGCTTGGGTCCCATCGTACCGCCGAGCGATACCGCTTGCCGCGTTTCGTGGGTTAGAATACCCATCGCTGCTAAGTTTAGCGAACTCGCTTTTCCTTAGAATGATCTCGCCTCGGATTGTCCCATTAAAAGGAATGGCCAATTTTCGCTTAACGTTCTTCATCCGCTGGACATTAGCTAAGATATTTTCCCCTACTTTACCATTCCCTCGGGTAATGGCTGCTGTAAGGTTTCCATCGTCATAAAGAAGTTCAATGCTAATGCCATCTAGCTTTTCAGTGATCCAGAAATTTTTAGCGCCGATGGAACTAGACCAAGCCTTAATATCATCCACGTTGTGGACTTTATCAAGACTCCCCATAGGGATTTCATGCTCCATCTTTTCCCATTCAGAAACTTTAACAGGGGCACCGACAACCTTTAAGAAGGTCGAGTCTGGGTACTGCGCTTCCAAATAGTCCTTGAATAGGTCATAGACATTATCTGGGGCAATGGATTTAGCGTCTTCCGTGTTATAATAAGAATCGCTCCATTCCTGGAGGAATCCCTCGATTTCCTGCTGAGACAGTTTCGTAGGGTCAGTCGGGTATTTCGTCGCCATCTTGTTCTCCTAATGCTTCCTTTGCGAATGTTCGCACAAATTTATCTTCGTCTGTTAATAAAGACTTTAGCTCGTTCTTTTTAATCGCACGCTTAACTTTCATATGGGCGTTAGCATAGTTTCCAATGATATTCATTGCTTGCTTTGGTTTCCGCCCTTCAGTATATAAAAGAGTCTGTCCCGCTCCTGGGTGGGCCGTTTCTTTTCTCCAATATTGGTAAACGATTCCTTTTTCGTCTTTTCCTTCAATGAGGATAGAGGCTCTTTCATATTCTTTATACGTAACCTTTGTTTTTGAATATTCTCGTCGTCTTCGTTTTACGAAAAAGACCCATACCTTTTTCCACGTAATTTGTTTAACCTTCGTAAAGATCTCTAGGTTACTTTGGGTTTTTAAGGAAAGGTAAGGACGAATTTTTTTAAAAGTTAGGTTGACCCCCTCTGCGCTCTTCTTAATCCTCCCCTTTTGGTAAGTGATTAAAGAGCGGGGGAAACCATAGATCGTTTCTGGTTTCATTGCTTATGCGAGGATTTTGGGGTTATTCGGGTCAGTAATATCCAGAAGAGTGCGGGTTGCTTCTCCGTCGCCCATAAACAGGTTTTCAAGGGTTTTTGCGAGGTCTTTATCACTCATCCCTTTCATTTCTTTATCCTTCCTGCCCGAGTCTTCCAGAAACTCCTCAACCGCGTCCTTATCCTCCCCGAAGAAACTTCCTTTGATAAATTCCCAAGCTGATTCTGCTTTCCCAGCTGAAACTTCTTTATCGCTGCCAAAATAATCGCCATTCGAAATCAGCAAAAAGTTACGCATTGGTTTTCCCCAGGAAAAGTGAAAAGCGATTGCTAATTACCCTATATTTATATATAGGGAAATCCCTAGATTAAACGAATGTTATTTTTTCGCCTCTGCTTTTAGCGAGCTCTCATGCTTCAAACGATTTTTAAGTAGCATGCTACAGATCGTCGAAGTCCGGCACTTAGGGCACCGGAAATCTGAGGCGTCTTCAGGATAAATGTCCAAGTGACCAACCCAGAAAGCATGGGGACGGATCATAGAGCCTAATTCCGCCCCTGGCATGCTAATCAGTTTAGCATATTCCGCTATCGGCATGTAGTCGTTGTAAATCCGTACTTGGCTCTGGAAAGGGAACTGCTGCCGTTGACTATCGCCTAAAACAGGATGCGGAAGCCATATTCTAAGAAACTTTTTCAGGGTAGCCCGCTCGTATGAACCGTGGCCACAACCCCAAATAGTCAATACTTTGCGAACTACACGGTAAGCCATGCTATTACCTAAAGTTATTTTTTCTTCTCTGCTACTGCTTTTGTCCCCGACGTCATTTTTCCATTACAAATAATGGCAGTAGGCGCTACCTGCCCTTTTGTAATAAAAACCAACCAATTATCGTACGTCATATCGGCAGTTGCTTTCCGGCTATCGTTAGAAACCATCCATTGTGCCAAGTCCTCGGGTTTTTCAAAAACTGGAGAAATTGGAGACCCTTCAGACACAGTTTCCCAAATCTGGTACCCTTTCCCTTTTGGGGGTGCCGTTGGGGCCCAACTTTCATAATCCTTGATAAAATCAGGTGCAATGCCCTCTCCTTTACAGGTAGAGCATGTTCCCCACTCTGTAAATTTATCCTCTTCTTCCACGGAGTCGATAATGCCGGCGGCCTTGGCAAAGACTAACATAACGTGGATAACGTCCTTTGCGGCGGGTAGTGCTATTCTTCCTCTATCTTGTTTTAAGTCCCCCCCGGCAAGACCTTGGATGAACTCAAGGGTTGTATCATCCATAACTTCTTCCTGGAAAATCTCTTCCTTAGTTTTCCCAGTTTTATGTAAAATCCCTTTCCAAAGCATAACCCCTCTATCAGCTACTTCGAAATCATCGCAAATATAATCACTCGCTCGGTAATGGTGGTCAAACGAAAACCGAACCCCTTCAACGGGTTTTTCAGGATTTTCCTTTATTTGTACATAGGTGTTCGCCCCATATAAAAGGGTTTGAGCGAGCTTCTCAATTAATTATATCCTCTTGTATACCCATAACCCTTACAATCGACACAGGGTTCCCCGTAAGGATTCACATAACCATCCCAACGGGTATTTAGTGGCCAATCAAAATCAAGAGGTACGCGTTTTACTTTCCGTCCCATTTTATCGCTCCTATGAGAGACTTTTGGCTAGGTCCCAGACATGTTCACAATGTAGGCATTTTACCTCATAATATTTTTCTTTCGATTTTATTGTAACTGTGGGGCAATCGCATATCTGGCATTGGAAAGAATTTTTGGTTTGCTTAATTTCGTTTAGAACGGATTTTAGTTTTGGAATTACATCATTCGCACTTGATAGTATCGTTCGGGTAATCCCGGAAGAAGTAGTTATTTTAATCTTGAATTTATCGTCTTCAATTCGAGAAAAATGAAGTACGACCGCTTTCGTCTTTAAGAAGAAGCTAAATTTCCCATTACCTAATAAGGAAAATCGCTCAACTTCAACATCAGTATACAAAATCAATTTTAATATTGTTTGTAAGAGGGCATCCTCTTCCGCAGCAACCGTTTTAGCTAAATCAAGTTTTCCTTGCATTAGTTAAATCTCCCCCAACCGCCACCCTCCAAAGAGTAGTAAATGGCTTTAGGCATAAAATCTTGTAAAAAGTTCTGACAAAGGGGGCAGGGTTTGCTAATCTTTATTCGTTTCTTTCTAAGCAAAACATTTACCATTGTATATTTTCGAAGCTCTGCTCCAATAAAATGTCTTGATTTTAGTATACAGTGAACTTCAGAATGAATACTTCTTTCGTACCCATACGCATCCGCAATTGGGTGGGTTGTTTTTTGGTTCCACCCCACACAAACAACTTTATTTCCCTTGCCCAGAAGAAAAGTAAAATGCTGATAACGGCTCTCGACATTCTTTGTTAAAAGCTTCTGGGCTTTTGGTACCAAGAAATTAAAATTCATTAGGTCCTCCACGGCAAGAACGAAACACGGCCAAACCCAAGGTTATGTGTTCGCTTTTGTCGTGGTGGGGATTTTTGTAACATTATATTTTCCTTTGTTATAAAGTGAGTTATTGCTTATTCTTTATACTTCTTATTTAGTTTTTGGGGCGAGCCGTTTTGGATTTGGCGTGGCCCTGTACCCCGAGACATCTTAGTTCCCTTCCTTAAAATAAGTTCCTGCTTTTCCCCTTTTTCCCTATGCTTCCATAACCCGGGGAATTATGAGAGTTTTGTAGAATTTCCTAACGGCTTGCTGCATTTCCTGCTTTGGCTCGAACATGGAAAGATATAAGTTATGTGCTTTCGTATCGGACATATAGGAATTAAATTTGATCGTTAGCATGCCCTTGAACGTATAGCATTTAATCTCTGCTACAATTCTGCCCTTGTTCTGGAAAATAAAGGTAGCTGGGGAGTGGCCCATATAATGTCTATTATTTTTTTCCGCTTGTTCCGGGGTCAATATTTTCCCTTCTGGGAAATCGGCGTTGATTTCTTCTAAAATTCTTTGATTAAAGACAATCCAGTCTTCCTTCTTTTTGATAGTGTGTTCCCGCGTGAAAACTAGCTCGTAAAGCATATCAGCCGATGTTAGTTTCTTCGCTACCACTCTTTTCCCGACATCGTTATCGGTCAAAGCAGCTTTCCTATCAATTTTAAGTGGTTTAATTGCCTTTTTCTGTCTCCCGTATCGTCCAAAACCCCAACTAGCCCCGGTATTCCTTGGGTTTTCTGCGCTAAAATAATCAATTTCCTTATAAGAAAGAGTTTTCTCTTCCTCGTCAAACCCAATAGAGAAACTTACTTTTAATTTGATTTCGGGAACATAGACTTCCCTAAAATCTTTGCGGGATGCTGCTTTGATTTTATAAGCGATATTTGAAATATCAAATGTTAAGAGATAAGAAATAATCCGGGGGTGAAAGATATTCCTAACTTCAAAATTAAAGTTTGAAATCTTTACACCATAAAGTTGGATCATATGGCCTTTACTTTTATCGTAGTGAACCCTTTCTCGGAGCAATTTTATAACAAGGAACTCGTAAAAATCCTTGTCTTCGATAACGGAAGCAACGTGGTTCTTGATTTGGAAGCTCATTCGTTTGTCCTTCGTCTAAGCACAGACCATGCAACTGCATAAAGAATGCAGTGGTTTTTAACCCACTGCATGGTTGGTTAGGCTTCAACACACCTGTCATCGAAGTCCTTCTGCTGGATAAATCCTGCTTTCAGGAAAAAGTCCCGGACTTCCTCTTCTGTGGCTTTTTCCCATTTAAAAACGCCATCTCCTGCGATTGTTAGGCTAAAGGGGAAATGCAGCTCATCAATTAGAGCCTCCATCACATCCCCTTTGTCTTCGGGATACCCGAAGTTCTCATCTTCAGCGGGCTTTTCGTTGTCTTGGAAATACTGGCGCCACGTAATAAAAAGTTTCTGGTCCTTTTCCCTTGTGGCAAAGTAGAAATCCTTTGGTTGCGGCGCGCTGTCTTTTTCGGCGCAAGCACAATCTTCTTGGCATTCCCCATCATCTCCACAATCACACTCACATTTATTTTCCTTCTGCTTCGCTGGATCTTCCAACACCGCGACAAAGAGTTCTAGGAGTTCTGTTAGCTCCGGATACACCAGAACCGCATCTTTTATGCTGGGGTGAGTCCAAGAGTGCCGTAAATTATCAATTAGGGCTTTCCGTGCCGTTCCGGAAATTCCTTTTTGCAGCAATGCCACTTGTATGCGGTCAAAGTCATCTGCGAAGGTACGGCGAACCTTCTTTAGGTCATCAGCAAGCTCTTCAAGATGCACGTCCTTGTATCCGCCGAATGGGGGATATTCCTTAACAAGTTCCGCAAACGCCTCCGACTCATAAGTATCTTTGATATCGTGGGCATCTCGGCAATCCCGGAAAAGGTTTCGGTAGGCCTCAATTGCTTCTTTGGGAAGCTTCTCAACCTCTCTTCTCGCCTTGACCCTTTCGTTTTCCTCATCGTTAAGGACACGCTCGCCCTTCTCGAGCATCTCTTCGTTAATAGTATGAGATTCCCTCTCCTGTATTTTGTGGTCTTCGGGGAGTCCGGCGTATGCTCGGAATTCGATATGGGTCATCCACTTCTCGTCGGTAGTTCCTTTGACCCGATCCTGCACCATGACAAAAACTTCCAGCTCCTCAACAACCTTAACAGTCCAACGTTCGATGCGCATTTGGTTTCTCCTTAACATGGATGGAATGCGGTACTCCATAGGTACCCGGCGAGCTTAATTTAATATATGGTTGAATTTTTTAGTTCTACGAGGGATCTCCTAAGTAATAATAAATAGAATAGATTAAAAAGGAGTTTTAACCATGAGAACAAGAGTGTTACCGGCAAACGGAGATTTCACCGACGTTTTCAGAAAACAATTCTATATCGATAACCCAAAAGTTTGTTTCCATAATAGAATTGACGTTAGGGGCGAATTTAAGAATAAAGACTATGATGATATTTTTCAATTCTTAAAAGATAGATACAACTACGATCATAAAATTCATTTTCTATGCTTTGAAGATGATCTCCCCTTTTATGAAATGGCGGAAACAAAAATTGAAAATAAAAAGTTTTGTTTTTTCTTAGACTGTGGTAAAATGGGTTTTGGTATCCAGATAAGCAGCGAAGACAAGCAATTACTTTTTAAGGTTTCCACTGAGGTTAAAAAGCTACTTGAAAAGTATGAAGTTAATAATGACGCGGATACTATTAATGTTAAGTTTTGGTTCCGTGGAAGAAATGGTGCGACATACTACACCCGGAAGATCCAATGCCCCATTTTCGATGAGATTAGTGCAAATTATCCAGCAGTCGAGCCTGAGATAAAACATCTCCTTGGTTTAAAAACTCCATGGGATGTTGGAAAAATGATTTTCTGGATGGGAGCCCCAGGAACAGGCAAGACTTATTGTTTGCGGGCACTACTTCAGGAATGGCGAAAGAAAGTAACTCCCCACGTTATTATAGATCCAGAAGCATTTTTTAAGGACCCAATGTATCTCCAAGAGGTTTTGCTAGAAAATGAAACGGGGGGCTTAATGCCCATGCCTTCGGAAAAAGGCCCCCCAGAGGAGAAGAAGGGAAATCTAATTATTCTTGAGGATAGCCCAAGAACAGTTTTACAGGAAGCTCGTGGATCCCATGAAACTTATGGAATGGCCCGCCTCTTAAACTTTACAGACGGGATCTTGGGCCAAGGGCTTTCGTGTATGTTTCTTATTACCACAAATGATGATATCGATGATATTGATTCTGCGTTTCTTCGGGATGGACGTGCTCTACAGAGATTAAAATTCGAAAAGTTTTCCCCAGAAGAAGCAGAGGCATGGCTAAAGAAACGCGGGTATAATAAAGAAATTGAAATAGAGGATGAAGTTCCACTCTCTCGCCTCTATGCAATTCTGAATAACAAGGAAGCACACGTTCCTGAATTAAACCGGGAGAGATGCGGTTTCTAAATCGTTTAGGCGATCTTCCAATTCCTGGATAACAAGGTCTGCGGGTTGGGATATATCTATAATAGAGGTTCCCAGGACAATACGCGTTTTAAGGTCAACTGCTGAGACCCTAAGATCTTCCTTCCCAAGAAGAAGAGTAAATTCTTGCTTCTGGTTTTTAAAGAAAGCTTGAAGTGTTGGTAGAACTAAATCATGTAGGTGTAAAAGAAATTCGATACCCGCTATATCATCTAAAACAATTTCATAACAATCAAAGAAAACAGAAGTTCTTATTGTTCGTGTAACCCCTTTAATCTCAGCTTCTTTTGAAAAATAAGTTGGAGCCAGGTCATACCAATAATGGCCCTCATTTACCTGGGATTCTTCAAATAGAACATCTTTGTTCAAAAGTACCGGATAGATTTTCTCTGCTTTTTCTTTTGTTTCCTTTACCCTTTGTAAAAGTTCTTGCTTTGTTGTGCTCTTAATATCAACATTAATCTTTAGAAAGACCCTGTTTCTAAAATTCAGAGTAATTGTTCTAAAGTCGGACAACGCTCGCCGCTTTTGTTTCTTCCTAACTGTAATCCCGCTAAAGCCCGAAATCGCCTTTTTAATCTCTGCGGCGTTATGGAAATACTGGCTTTCATATTTACAATCAACTGTTATCGGAGGGTTATTTAAAGCGTATCGGGCAGTTTTGCGAACGACCTCATCCTTTGTCGTTAAAAACTGGGCCAGGTTTATAGACCTTTTCGATTTGTCGTAGGTAGCATCTTGGGGAAGGTAATCTGGCTCGCTTAAAATGACCCGGAAAGGCTTAAAGATGTAATAGTTTTCATTCACTTGACAAGCTAAAGGGAAGGAAGCGATTATTTTATTGTTCCGGATCAAAAATTGCGATTCGCTCTCAAGCCGCCAGTAACGAAGTATTTTGGGTTTCCTACTCGCAAAAACTTTCTGTAACAGACCCCCAATATCTTTTTCTGTTACCTTGAATTTAATTTCCATCTTTTAATCCTTCATACCAAAAAACCTTTCTTTTTATACCCTTTTGCGTCGGGGAAGAAAGGCCAGGGTATGAGAATTAATCGCGATTATCTATTACATTTCTAAGCCTCAAGACGATCGGTCATATCTTTTAGTACCCGCAAAAGGAGACAATCGGTAATCTTCTGTTGAAAAGATTTCTCGTTCTCAGGGGTGTGTCCGACAAAAATAACCCGAAGCTGTTTTTCTTTATAGAGACGTTGCCACTCCCCCGAGAAGTTAACTTTGTTATGTTCTACTTTCACCCACCACCGGATTTTCTCATTCTTATGGGTTAACAAATTTGGAATACCATTCTTAAGAGAATCCTTGTTTACGACGATGTAATAGAAACGATTCTCCTCAAGGTCATCAAAACCCAGGAGGTATTCTAGATTCATTTGTTTCTCTTTTTATGTTTTTTCTCATAGTAGCCGAAGCCAACAACTTTGAGACAAACCCGCCCTAATTCTGTAATCGATCTCTCTTTCATTGGCCGAACAACAACGCCTTCCCGGATATGCCCCTTCCGAACTCCTGAAACGGTAGACTTTCCTTCTGCCATCTCTAGGATTTTTTCCATGTCAAACGGGACGTCATGGGCGATCAAAGGAACCCAAGGAAGATCTTTTCCAATTGCCCTGGCTTCCTTTACATCGATCCAATGCCCTTGAGGCTCCCCTTCTTTTGGAAGCCGGAAAAGATCAAAGACAAAGATACCAACGGCTGCGTCGTCAAGACCATAATCGTAAGAACCTTGAACCGGGTTGCCGTAGACTTCCCCATAGACTACGACGTCAGGATTCTCTTTACAAAATTGCTCAACTTCGGGGTGTGCTCGGAGGGCTCGCCACCAAACAGAAGCGGGAGAATCCTTTTTCCAATGATAATGAGAAGAGCAAAACATCCTCTCCACTTCATCAGAGTCTTTCCCATAAAAGAACCGAGCGTTAGTTCCGTGAATTTTTTCAGAAATCGAAACTAATTCCCCTTCTTCAAAAGCTTTGATGTTATTCTTTAGTGCGTCAACGTCATATTTTGGAGCTGTTACACCTGAGGGTCCCCGTTCGCTTTCTCCCCCTACTGCGCTAATTGCGGCTTCGTAATGTTGGAGCCCGAGCTCCTCTGCTAAATTATCCCCGATCTCGGCTCCTTCTGGGGCTGGAACCAGGAGCCCAAAAGATTTAATTCCTCTGAATTTTTTAACAGTGACACGCGCGTATGCGCCATCTTCCCTTTTTATAGAGGTCCCGTCAGGCATCATTGTATAACGAGAATTTGAGAGAACTGTCTCAAGGTCTTTCTCCGTTACAGTAATCCCTTGTTCTGTTAGGAGCTCTAAAGCTTCTTCTATTGTTCTTGCGGCAACCCTCGTATTTTTATCAGACTTTAGACGGTAAGTTTTTTTGAAGAGGAATGAAAAATGGTCTGTGTCAGGAACTAGGGTATCCGGCTGGATGAAAACCCCCCGGTCAACCCCTTGCCAATCTTCAGTCCGAACAACTACATTCCAGACTTCCTTAATTGTTACAAGCGAAAGGGAATCCGCATTGGGATGCTCCTTTAGAATAATTGGCTCGACAAATGCTTTGTGTGTTGACTTCATCTCAGTTCTTCCTTTGGGTAGGGATACCTTTCGAAACTCGGACATTATAGGTTCACTGGTCTATCTTCCTCTAGGATTTTTTAATAACTTTTCGTACTTCTAGATTTGAATGCGTTAAATATTTTTCAATCATTTAAATTTCTAATTTAATAAGTGGTTTATTAAATAGAAGATCGTTCCAGTTAGCATCCTTTTCTTTAGATGGTTCTGTATCTTTTTCCCAATCAGCATCAACACCGAAGACGCTAAAATCAGGATCCAGTTTAGCATGGGCTTCCGCTTCTTTAAATGTTTTCCAAACGGATCCTCCAGGATAATTTTCTGAGAGATCCCTTCCTTTTTTCATTGGTTGCGAATCTTCTTCAAAATATTGGAGATAGCTTTTAGTATGTCCTAACGTGTAGAGCATTTTACGCATTTTACGTATTTCTCCTATAACCTTATCTGTTTTTTTCTGGAAGAGTTTTTCCCTCATAGACGTCAAGGGACGCGGCTTCTGAAAGGTTCCAAGCGATTTCCTCTTGAATTTTTTCATCGCTAAAACTAATTGAAAAATCAAATTCCATCGTTATGCCCATAAAGTTTATTTGTTATAATATAATCCAATACCTTAAAGTCCAACGAGGTTTTAAGATATGAGATATCTTGCTTAGCGATAGCTTCTCTTACCTGTGTTGAAGAAACTTCCATAGGCGGATGGGGTTTTCGAGTTAAGTCTAAGTGGAAGTTCCCTTCTCCATGCTTATACCAAGGATTTTGTGGGGCTTCATACCCCTTTCGTGGCAGAATTATGAAAGGAACTAATTTCTTTACCTCCTCCGCCCTATACCATCGAGCAAAGGTAGCAGCATTATCCATTCCAATTGCCATATAAAATTGGAATTCCCCATAGGCCCGATCAACGAGAAGCCGGGATAAAAAGGTATAGGTATCCCCCGGCAAGGTATAAGCGATTTCGTAATCAAAGACTTGTATATGCTTTTCCTCCGCGGTTGCTAAAGTGAGCATCTCAAGTCTTTGGTTATCTGGGGCTAGGCCCTTTCCATATTGGTGTTTATAACAAGGGGTTAACCAGACTTCGCTGATGCTAGGGCAGTGCTCTAGAATGAATTTCGCGGTTTGGAGATGTCCTAGCGTTACAGGGTTAAAGGCACCCCCAAAAAGTGCTATTGACATTCAAATTCCCCCAAGAGCGCTCTATATACATTTCTCGTTACCATTTCTTCGACAACGTCACGAGCAGAAATGGACATCAATGCTTTTACAGAGCTAGAACTGATTTCCCCAAGATCCTTCGAAGTGAAAAGATAAATTGTTTGAAGGTCCGGGTTAAGCTTCCTATTGATAAAATCTATCTCTCGCTCCTCCTCAAAATCTTTACCGTTGCGCATCCCTCGTAATAAGAAGTTTGCCCCCAATGCCTTCGCATGTCGTGCAGTTGACCCAACTTCCATCAACTCGACCCGGACATTTGTTAAGATATGTTCTTGTATTTCCTTAATAGCGTCTTTAACGAGGAGTAAGCGTTGGGTAGTAGAGAATAAGTATTTTTTCTTAGGGTTATTCGCAACTAAAACAATAAGCTCATCAAACAGAGATGAACCTACTGAAATTAAAGCAAGGTGCCCTTTTGTGATGGGGTCAAACGATCCTGCGTAAACTCCAATTCGGCTTTGCATTTTATCCTTCTTTCTTACCTCTACGCGTGAGGGATGTCACGGAGCTTTTGGACGATTGGGAGGCGCCGACCCGTTCCGAAAGAAACTTTGCTTAGTTTAATACAGGGCGCTGCCTGGCGCCGTTTAAACTCTACTGCATCGATACGCCGAATGATCTTATAGAATTCTTCTTCGGATCCCTTTTCGTCCACCCAGAGACGAACTTTAACGAATGGGTTTTCCCAAGAAGCCAGGACAGGATACTTTTCTTGGAGCGTTCCAAACACAACCCAGTTGAAGAATTCCTGGAAATCGTCGATATAATATTCAAGATAAGCCATTGCGATAAAATCAAGAATTTCGTAGGGGAGTAGGCTTTTCTCGTCTGTTTGGTCGGGCGCAAGTTCAGCACTTGGTGCTTTCTGTAGGATTTCCTTTGGAATAACTGGGGTATACTTTCCAGCGTTGTAATATTCGTTGATAAAGTCTGCAACTTGATAGACCTGAAGCTTATAGAGGTCCCCGATTGGGTTAAAACCCCCGTTCATATCACCATACAGAGTGCAATACCCAACTGCAAGTTCCGTTTTATTTCCGGTGGAGAGAGGCAAAGCACCATAGGCATTGGAGAAATGCATCACGGTAAGACCCCGAAGTCGTGCCTGAATATTTTCATCCGCAATAGGGTCATATGGGCTTTTTAGTTTGATCTGTTGGTTGATATGCCCCAATTCCTCTTCCGCCCGAATTGGAACCGTATGCTCAACACATCCTAAATTTCGGTGCAACTTTTGTGCGTCCTTAACTGACCCTTCGCTTGAGTGTGGCCCCGGCATCATAATACAATGAACGTTTTTGGGTCCTACCGCATGGGCTGCCAGAGCAGCAACTAAGGCGGAATCAACTCCCCCAGAACTCCCAAGAACAACTTTCTTAAATCCTGATTTCTTTACATAATCGGACAAGCCTAGGATAATTGCTTTATAAATATCTTCGTACGGCCGGTCAAAGTCGTTTAGCGGCCATCCGCTGATATTTTCTAAGGCCCGCGCTGGGGCAATTTTTTGACTCTCGATCCCCCCACCAACTTTTCGGCCTGGCGCCTCTGTGACGAAAGAACTATTCCGGGTTATAATACAGCTTTTTCCATCAAATACAAGCTCATCTTGCCCGCCAAGCTGATTAACATAAATTAGAGCAGTAATTGGCTCTAATGTTGGAATTTTAGACAGCACCCCAAACCTTTTCCGCGATTTTCTTTGGGCGAAAGGAGAGCTGCTAATATTAATAAGCACCTCAACCCCAACTTTGCGGTACCTTCCCACGGGGTTATCCTCGTAAGAATAATCATCAGCACCCTTGTCGTTCCATACATCTTCGCAAATCGTAATGCCACATTTTTTCCCGGCGATATTTACAACACAAAGATTGGTCCCAGGTTCAAAATATCTCCCTTCATCGAAAACATCGTAGAACGGTAAAAGGTGTTTTTGATAGGTGCCAATAATCATTCCATCTCGGACAACTGCCGCCATGTTAGCAAAGGGCTTGCCTTTTCCCCCGTTATTCCAACTAGCATAGCCAACAACAATAGCCATGCCGTGGTTTTCAGCACTCCAATTTTGGATATGACGCAGTGCCTCTAGATTCCTCTGGATGAACCCTTTTTGGTAAAGTAGGTCCTTTGAAAGGTACCCACAAATTGCAAGCTCGGGGAAAACTGTAAGGTCTGCATTTTCTTTTTTCGCCTCTTCTAAGACTGTGAGAATACTGTCGCGGTTCCCATCAAAGTCGTTAGGGGTAGTATTGATTTCGCCAAGCTTAACTTTCATTGTTTTTCTCCTGCTAGGGCCTAATCCAGGAAGCAGACTGTATCGTTTCTTAATCGGCTTTTCTGATATCTTTAATACCAAGATTCATTTTTCTTCTTTCCGGTTAAAGTGCTTCTCCAAAGAAAAGCCACTTCATTACGCGCACGGCGTCAGGTTCGCCAATGGCCTTTCCTGGGTCATCGCTTAATTTTACAACGGGCTTTCCATTGGCTTTATAAAGTTTAATGACAATATTTAATGCTTTGCTCTCTTCAAAATCGTTGGTGAAGAAAGTACCAATTCCGAAAGAGCATTTGATCCTTCCTTTACAATAATCATTCAATTCAATGGCTTTGTCCACGTTTAGGCCGTCGCTAAAAACAATTGTTTTTGATTTAGGGTCAATACCCAGCCTCTCGTAATGGGCAATGATTTGATCTGTGAACTTGAATGGGCATCCCGAGTCGTGCCGAACCCCATCAAAGAGCTTAGCAAGTTTTAGGTTAAAGTCTCCCAAGAAGGCTTCGAGCCCATAGGTATCTGTCAAGGCAATTCCTAGCCGTCCGTTATAGACAGAGTACCATTTCTTCATCATATGCTTATTGGGGTGGTTTAGGCTTTCTAGCACAGCCATTGCCTGGCAAAACTCATGTGCCATCGTCCCAATTGGCTTACAGCCCAATTTTTTAGCAAAGAGGACGTTGCTTGTCCCAACAAAAGCGTCGGTTGAATTAAGTCCCTTCAAGACAATTGCGTGGTTCCACCTGGAGCGACGTCTCCGCGTCCCGAAATCTGCGAAAAGGCATCCTGCGTCTTTAAGACGCTTAGCTTTGTTTCTTGCTTTATCTGTTTGGCCTTCCGCGTCCCAAGAAGTGTCGACGGTCTTAAAGTAGCATTCGCTAATTAAGGCAAGCAGTGGAACTTCCCAGAGAATTGTTGAATGCCACGGGCCCTTGATTGTCAACTCAAGATCATTCTCTTCCGTAAGGGAAAGAGACACTTCGTTGGCATTAAAGCGATAACTTCTTAGGTACTCAAGATACTGGGGTTTGATGAACGCAACATTGTCCCGCAACCAGACGTACTCTTGCGGGGTGAGTTTAATTTTCTCCATGTCCTTGATCGCTTGTTTCAACATCTCAAGGAATTCTGGAGAGAATCTTTGTTTCCCCCGATTTGTGAAGCGGTATTCAACTTCAACGCCGTAGTAGCGTTCAAGCACCGCTTGTTGCATCGTGTATTTGTAGAGATCGTTGTCGAGGAGGCTTGTGATCATTTTTAGCTCCCTTTCGAAAAACCGGCGGTTGGGGCTTCGCCCGGATACCAAGATTTTTGAGTCACATCGATATCCGGGGTTGAACGGTTTACGTAAAAGTGGCTTCGGATATAGTCTAAAAACCGGGGTGCGGCATCCTCGGGGCTAAGATTTAGCAAGTCTGTTAACTTCTTCCAAGAGAAGTCAGTGTGTTCCTCGCTTAATTTGAGATAATCTAATTGATGCAGCTCTTCCCCTATGTTATAGTGAAAAAAGAACATTATAAAAGTTTGTCCATCCTCGGTTGGGTTGGCGTAGACTCTCTCAAGTCGTAATTTCTGAGGATTCAGCCGCAAGTTCGTTTCTTCTGCTACTTCTCGGATTGCGGCTTGGGTTGGGGTTTCCCCCGGTTCGATTTTTCCTCCAGGGCATTCCCAAACATCCCGCTTAGCGTTGCGGATTGCTAGGTATTGATTAGTCGCCGTTGTTTGGTCTAAGGGCCGTAGTATTAGTACGGCAACGGCGGCTCTACAATTTGGCATGAAAGTCATCTTAACTCCTTTGTTTTTATTCCTGCCGTTAAAAAATATATAGGGATATTTCCTTGAAAAACGAAGGATCCAATTGTATATAATTGGTAGGCACAATAAAGGTGATATATGAAACGACCACAAATAGAAGTAGAATTAAGACCAACATCTAGAGATTACAAAAAATATGGTTGCATTTCTGGGAACCCAAAAGCAAAGAGAAAACGGTTTTGCCTTTTCTTTGATTCGGGAGAAGAAGTTTACCAATTTTTAATGCAACTGGATCACCCATTTAGTGTGAAACCCCGGTATATTCGCCGGAAAAAAACTTATCCTCGGGTTAGAAAAATTCTTCAAGTTGAAATAGATGATGGCCTACCCGTTAATAAGCCTCTCGGGTTTTCTGACATTTTTAGGGACTTTAAGGGTTTCGCTTAGTTGGAACAACTTTGTCTTCCCTGGCGTATTTCCATCTTACAGAATTTTTAACAAAAAAGAGAAAACGAAAACAATGCCAAAATCGTTTTTGCTTTGGTTTTAATTCTGTTTTAATTTCCTGGAGCACGCTACCCAGGTCTCTAACCAATGAATAATTTAGATATCCATAATTCTTAATATCCTTATAAGTCTTAACAATATATTGATATTCCGGTAGAATATAATTAGGGTTGGTGGATATCAAGTATTGGGGGAAAATTTCAACCCAAAAGTACTCGGTGAAACAAATGATAAATTGTGAACATTCATCGTTCTTCTCTACCGCAAAAAGCTTGAAATCCTTTCCAAGAATTGGAATTACCTTCTTTGCGAAAAGGGCGACAGGCCGTTTCATGGTTAACAAAGTTGCTAATTTCATTGCCATTGAATATTCTGGGTTTGCTTTAGTATAAACCTATTTCCTCTGATTTTCAACAAGAAATTTTAACGAAGGGGATAAGGCGGAAGAAGCGAAAGGTGGGTTTTTAAGGTTCCGATTAAAAAGAGAGTTTTTAAGGTGTCTGTTAAAATGAAAGGAATGCCAAAATCGTTTTAACTTAGACTTAAATTCATTTTTGATTTCGCGTAATACCTCATCTAAACCCCGAATAAAGGAATATTCTGGTTCAAAAGGGTTATTGACCCTATATATAACTTCCTTGTAGGTTATAACAGAGTATTGGAATTCGGGCAAAGTGCGGTTCCAAACTACGTAAATTTGCGGGGAAACATCAACCCAAAAATATTTTGTAAGATAAACCCTAAAGTTTCTCTTTGACCTTTTTTCCACCCCAAAAACCTCGAAGTTTTTTCCAAGAATGGGAATTATTTCTTTAGCAAAGAGATGTTCGCCGCGCCCCATAGTTAAAAGAGAAGCTAGGGTTATCATTTTGAAGAATCCTTAGTTACCCTATGCCAAACAACTTCAAAGATTGAGCCCCCTGCTACCTTCGCCGCGAATTGCATCGCAATAATCGGAAGGGCTAAAATTCCAAAGGCAACAAAGGGAAAGATAAGTGAATCAATTGCTGCAGAACCAACATTACTTGTATGAATTGCAGCTCTTCTGGATTTCTTTCTTACTATATGGTAGATAAAAGTATCCACAATTCCAGCACCACAAAATGCCAAGGCCGATGCTAAGGCTACCTGACCTGCTTCTGGGTAGGTGACCCAAGAAAGCAAGGAACCGCCACAAATTAAAAATCCCATCTTCCACCAGAGACCTTTGCGGGCCCACCGTTCGTGAATTTTATCCCGCAAAGTTATATCAACCCCAATGAAAATAAATGCCACAATAGGCATGATGTAGGGACCGATAAGCTCAAACCCTCTGGTTGTTACAATGTTCGCAGTTGCTGCTAAAATTAGATACGCTAAGACCGGTAAATTTTTCTTTATCATGGAAGGCATCCCCCTTTATCATGAAGTTTTTGAAAAAAGTATTCCATTTCCCTACCTAGTTCCCTATAAGCAATTTCAATTGCTATCCTAACCCAGTCAATATCTCCTGCTAAATAAGACTTTGCTAGGTGTCTTGCAAATTGGCTAATACTCGTTAAAAAAACAGAAGGTGGAACTTTATATCTATCCCAAAGCGGACTATCAGCTGGTTCCCTTGAGGGAAGTTTACGAAGCCCATCTGAAATTACGGACGTACCGTGGTTTCCCCAATTAAAAGTAATAAGATCGTAGATTGCGTCGTCTACCCTAATGGCAGGATGCAAAACCCTTGTTTCTGGGAAATACTTTGAATTTGGTCCTTTGTGGGTTAAAGGGACTAAATAAAAGTCAACTGTTTTCATTTTTTCTCTTCGGTATATCCAAGGCTGCTTCTGTAGGAGCAGCCGAAAGTCTTATTTTCTCTGTGGTTCGTTCTGGAGTATGGTCTGGAAGGGGGCATGAGGGATGAGTTCCATTTGTAAGGTCTCCTGCGGGTTCGATACTGGGAACCCCTTCTTTCTGCTTCACTAAAACTAGCTGGGATGCTAAATATTTAGATGTCAGTTTACAACTGAAATTAACTTTTATATGTGCTTGGGATTCAAACTCTTCAAGATTTGATAATAGATAGGGGCATTGACTACAGCTATAAATAATGTGAATAATTTCTTTAGGCACTTAGATTCTCCTTAACAAATTCTATAGCCTGGAGGATAGCGTTCAGCATTTTAGAACTATCGTTAGTCTTTTCGGTTCTCACCGAAATGGGAGAACCAGCTTTTCGAAGTCTAAATTCGTACAAATAAGAAAAGCGTCCATAAACGGCAGGATCAAAATACCAAGTTTCGAACTCATACCCTTTATACTCAAAAAGGTATAGGATTCGACAAGCATAATTTTCAAGACAAAGATGCTTGATTCCATCTATTTGAGACGCATTTTTCGCTAGTTTCCGTATAAGTGGGCAGGCTGAGGTGAGATGTTGGGCTAATTCAGATTCCATGCCAAACCCCTTCTAATTTCTTTTTAGCCAATATTCGAAGATATCTGTTATTGGAGGTTAGCCAACGTTTTAGTTTTGTTTTTTTATGGCCAAACTCCTTAATTTGGCGAATAGCCTCTATGGCAGGGAGAACTAAAAGAAAGGTTTTATCCTTAGCTTCCCTCTCCCCATTTTTAAGAAGCCTAAAATATGGATTAGTTTTTTCGTATTGAAGGGTCTCTCCCTGTTTTGTTTGCCCTACTATAACGTATTTATAATATGTTCGGGAATCTTCGCGAAGCTTTTTCCAGTTAAATTTCTTTTTGTTTGTTTCGATTATCACATATACCCGTTCCCACTTAAAATCTGGGAAAACAAGTTCAAGAGCATATACCCGTTCTTTGGCCTGGGGGCCAAGGTGGTTTCGAAAATTATTATCGAAAGGAATTTCAAAGCCTTTCCCCCTTAGTTCTAATTTTCCAAAGGAATAATCAATGTCCTTGGGTTGAAGGCTCTTAAAGTAATCGTTTAACTTATCCATCTAAAAATTCATTCCCACTCCAACTTGGGGAAGGCAAACCATCATTTCGGGGCTGTGCCTTTAGGTGTTCTTCTAGTTTATCTGCAACTTGTATGACCTGTGTAATGCTAATTGGGTAATAATCCCACGCATCTACTCCGACATCAAAAGATAAATCGTAAGGGGGGAGAGTGGCATGTGTGTGCCCATAGAGATGAATAGCCCCATGGAATTTCCTATTCCAAGATCTCATGGGGTAATGGCAAAGTTCAAAGAATTTATTTTCCCACTTTAGTCCATAACTTTCCCGTGCCCATTCCAATAAATTTTCATCCTGCGCTTTCCTAACCTCCCTGCGCTTATCGTGGTTACCAAAGATAAAGAATTTGGTTCCATTTAACTTAGGAAGAATTTTAGTATGTCCTTGAAATGCAAAGTCGCCCAAGATATAGATTGAATCGCTGGGGCGAACGACTGAATTCCAATTCGCAATAAGCGTTTTGTTCATCTCTTCGACGGAAGAGAATGGGCGTTTACAATATTTAATTATGTTTGCGTGGAAGAAATGACAATCCGCGGTAAAGAATATCATTTTAACTTAAAACTTTCTTTGCTGTTTTTCTAACTTCTTTACTAGGATGCGTTAATAAAGATTTTGTTACTTCTTTATACTTTAAGCCGAGGGAAGGTAAAGCTTGGGTTAGGGCGTAATCTGAATCCCCAAACATTCTTAATCGGTCTGCATTTCTTTTTTTAAGTCCCCGCTCCTTTTTTTCGAAAACACATAAAGTAATTGTGCTCATAACAAGCCAGAAGATACCGAATAGATAGGAAACTAATGCAAGCATGAGGTTTATAAAAACGAAGATAACAAAATAAAGTTGGCAACGAGATAACCTTTTATACGAAGCATGGGTTTCCGCTTCGAAGTTGATAACGTATTCATCTGCAAGCTCGAATTGCCCATTCGGTAAAGCATTTATATGTTTATCCCTCATCGCGGTCTGCCTTTTGACTTAGGTTTTTTGCTAATGACCTTACTTCTGAATTTTTGTTAGTTAAATAGGTTTCTTTTCTTTCCAGGGGGGTGAAAGATACTTCTGAGATTGAAGCCCGGATTAAACAACGCCAAGGTTTCTTTTCTTTTTCCAAAGGGTCCACCCAAACTTCCATCTCGATTTGTCCAACCCCAGACAAGCTGTGAAATTCTTTTTTGTACCGAATAAGCTGTAAAAATTCGGCTTTGTAGAAGAAAGACTTGGAAATGAAATCAAGGAGGAATAGTAATAGTTCATCAAGGTCGGGCAAACATTCAAACAAGAAAGTTTCCCTAGCCTTAAAATCCAGTTCTTGGTACAGACTAACGCGATAAATTGTTTTCATTTTTTGAAAAGGATAACCCAGCAGGTAACCTATTATCTGAACAATCCAAATGTGTACAAACGGGCAGCCGAGGAAGGGATGCTAATTGATTATGGTGGCAAATCAAGCTTTCACAAACAGGCAATTCCGGAAGTCGAGTCAGTCGGTTGCTTGAACAAATTAATAACCTACAAACAGGTAATTCCGGAAGCTCAGACAATTGGTTATTCCAACAAAACAGGAACTCACAAAAAATTACTTTTCTATCTATCTTTTTAAGTCTTCTACCAGTAATATCAATTTCTCCACGAACGTATTGAGTCTCTTCGGGGACATATTCGATATCCCCTTCAATAACTTCAAATCTAATATCTTCCCTATAAATTCTCTCTTTAACCCAATTTCTTAAAAGAGGGCTGTTACAGGTCAGATATTTTAAGAGGTGCCTATTCATGGGTATTCCTAGAAATATCCATAGTTTACTTGGAAGCAGGATAGGCCAGTAGCTCTCCAGAAATCAACAACTTGGTCTCGGTCATCTAGAATAAACTGGACGTAGTACCGACCATTAATATGACTATAGTAGATTTCTTTCTTAACGTCGTAATCTTTTCTACGGTCCCTTGTTTTCCGCATCCAAAGATTACCGTATTCAATGTTATGTTTTTCTAGCCATTCTTCTGTCTGTGGGCGGTATCTATCTTCTCTACCCGTAACAAGTAAAATCTTATACCCGGCTGCTTTATATATTGTTAAAATTGTAGCAACGTCAACGTTTAATTTGTCTTGTCCACATAATGCTGTGTCGTATGGGCTGCGATCGGTAACAATTGCTAACGTCCCATCGATATCAGAAATAATCGCTTTATCTAAGGTCTCGTCCTGCTCTAACTTTTGTATGCTGGGGACAACAAATTGTTGATGCATTCTTTTAATAACGCTCTCGCCAACACTCGCTTCTCTGTTTGCGTCTCTTTTAATACTTTCGGTCGGCAAACAATCAAAAGTTTTGACCGTAACCGGAATGTTGCGATCAATGGACTTGGCTAATTGCTCAATCCTTCTAAAATGTTTTTTGCTGAAATTTGTATCATCGACGAGAACTTTCCAACCGTCTTCTAAAGCGGCTTTGATCAGGAAGTCCCGAGTCTTTAATATAAACTGCTCATTCTTTTTTGACCATTTGCTGCAGTCCAGCATTTTCCGGAGGTCGTCTTTATTAATCCTTTTATAGACCCCTGGGTTTTCCTTGACCATATGTTTTGCCCAGGTTGATTTTCCACTTGCAGGTAACCCGGAAAGTATGATAATTTCTCGCATTGTCTCTAACCCTTTTCTTCCGGCTTCATTGTAGGGAACAAAACCACATCCCGAATACTGGGAGCGTCTGTTAGAATCATCGCTAGGCGTTCAATGCCCATCCCCCAGCCACTAGCGGGAGGCATACCATAGGTCAAAGCTTCCACAAAAGAATCTTCGGCGCTTATCGCTTCGTTATCAGTAGCGGAAACTTTTGCTTGTTCTTCAAACTTTGCTGCTTGTTCCTGTGGGTCTGCGAGCTCTGAATAACCATTTATAACTTCAATCCCACCAATAATTAATTGGTAGCGATCAGCAATTTTAGGATTAGTGCCATTCTGTCTTGCTAGGGGAGAAACAGCAGCAGGGTGACCAATAAGAAAAGCAGGGCCCATGATGTTAGGCCGAACAGTTTTCTTATATAAGAGGTCAATTAAAGTCCCCAGTCCCACAATATGTTCTGGGGGATGTAGTTCCGTAGCAAAACTTTCCCCCTTCTTCTCGGAAATGGCTCCCCAAAGCTCTTGGAAGCTATCATATTCTAAAACATTAATCCCAGTAGCCTCTTCTACCGCAGAAACGTAATCGACCTCTTCAAACTTACCCTCCAAGTTATAATCTTTCCCACGGAAGGTAAATTTATAAGAGTTACAAACATTAAGTACTATATTTTTAACAAGGTTTTCTACATACCTCATTGTGTCCTTATAGTTTGAATACGCATCATAAACTTCTACCATTTGAAATTCTTGGAGATGCTCGGTAGACATTCCTTCATTTCTAAAGCAACGCCCAAGTTCATAAACCTTTGGAAAGCCGGCAATCAAAAGTCTTTTCAAATATGTTTCCGGCGCGATTCGTAAATATAGGGGAATATCCAGTTTATCGTGGTGGGTTTGAAATGGGTTGGCTGCGGCGCCACTTGCTATGGGGACAAGGATTGGCGTCGGCGTTTCAATAAACCCTGCCTGCTCTAGATTATCCCTGATTATCTTTGGGATAGCGAGAGCCACCTTAAAACGTTTTCGGCTTTCATCATTACCCGCAGCACTAAGATCAAGATACCGCTTACGGTAGGCAAGTTCTTGGTCTTGGACGCCATGCCACTTTTCAGGCTGAGGGTTAATAGCCTTTGTTAAAAGAGAATAGTCGTGGACATCAAGAGTCTTTTGGCCTCTCTGGGTAGTCCACATCGTTCCCCTAATGCCGACAATATCCCCAAGATCAATAGTCTTATCAAAAGCCTTAATAACTTCTTTACTAAGAGTGTTGGCCTTAATTGAAAATTGAATGCGGCCATAGAAATCTTGAATCTGCCCAAACAAGAGCTTCCCTTGATTTCTCTTAAGGATAACTCGGCCTGCCAGAGCTACGTTTTCCAATCCATCCTCTAACGTGCCTGCCTCTTCTAGGCTGTGGGTTCTTGTGAACTGATCTTTATATGGGGTATCCCCGGATTCTACAATCTTATTGAGTCGGTTAAGCCTGTCTTGACGTCCTAGCATTGTTCACCTCTTTTAGAAGCCTTTTGGTAATCTTTTGTTTGAGGGCAGCAATATCGATTTCTTTATCGAAAATGCTTTTAATTTTTGGGAGAAGCAGTTTCAGAGAACTAGCTTGTTCAATATAAGGTAACGATTCCTTAGCAAAAAGGTAGTAGAAAAAAACTTCTGTCTCCGCCCCGGTTTCGGTAAATAGAATTTTTAGTTTAATCTCCTCCTTAATTAAAGTTATTCTAAAGGAAGTTCTAGTTCTTTTCTTTTTCTTTTCAAGATCGTGAATCTCCTCAACATAAAATTCTAATTGTTTATACACGATACCTGAGATCTTTAACCCAAGCATCGCAGCAACATGGTTTCGTACCTTTGGGTTTTGAGATGTTAGGAATCTACTCAAGTTCCCTTTTTGGGGATCTTCGATTTCAACTTGTTCCCCTCTAGTAATTCTTTTCATCTTTTTTAAGCCCCCGTGCTTCTAATTCTTCTTTAATGTCTAGCGCGTCCGCACACGCACTAAGGTAACTATAAAGAAAAGAAGCAGGATCAACTTCTCTATATCTAATATCACACCATTTCATTTCATCGTCACGAGGTATGCGCATGCCATAGCTACGATAAGTTTTAGCCGGGAAAGAAAAACTTTTTATCGTAATCTTATATTCCTTTAACTCTCTCACCGCACGGATTGCAGTTAGTGTTCGAATCGAAATATAGTGCCTAAGTAAAAGAGCTAGGGCGAACAACAGGCTTCCGGCTACTATAATAAACCCAACGGCCACTTTAATCTCCTAGTAGAGTTTAGGGTCTATATATTAAATATAATGACTTTTTTTGAAAAAACGATAGTTTCTTTTAGTATTTCACTACTCGAACTATAGTATATAAACTGAAGACTGGCGAAAAAATGAAAGTATCTTATATATTACGAAAAATAGCAAAGAATGTGGCGGCTGGGGTTCCTAGAAAAATAGGGCTAGAACTAGCAACCCTTGCCGAACAAATCCCAGTTGGGGAAGATTGGATCTTTGAAAAGAAATATGACGGTTACAGAATTGTCTTAAGGAAAGATGGCGAAAATATTCAATTGCTAACACGAAACGATAAAGATTGGACTGAGCGATATCCCAGTATAGAAGAAGACGCTTTAGGGCTTAAAGCAGACTCTGTTATTTTAGATGGAGAAATTATTGTTGAACAAGAAGGGAAATCGGATTTTCAAGCGTTACAAAACGTTCTTAAAACAAAAGATTACAGTGGCTTGAGATACTACGTCTTTGATTTACTTTATTTAGATGGAGAAGACCTTAGAAAATTTCCTTTATCTGAAAGAAAAGCTAAATTAAAAACACTTCTAACCATTTCGCCAACAGAACAAATTCTTTATTCAACACACTTTACAGGAAACGGTGAAAAACTTCTGGAGCAAGTTTGCTCTAAGGGGGAAGAAGGAATAATCGCAAAAGATATAAATTCAATTTATATTGGAAAAAGAACTAAAGATTGGTTAAAAGTGAAGTGTTCTCGGCGCCAAGAGTTTGTTATCGGCGGGTATACCCCAGTAGATTCAGAGGAAAAAGAAGGAATCGGAGCCCTTTTCTTGGGGGTCTACGAAGAAGATGCTTTAATCTATACAGGGAAAGTTGGAACTGGGTTTAGCAATGAAGAAAGAATAAAGTTAGAGAAGAGTCTAAGACCCCTAACCCAAAATGAATCCCCTTTTAAGAACGAAATTAAGGGGGTTAAGAATGCTATTTGGGTTAGACCTAATAAAGTTTGCGAGGTAGTTTTTTTTGACTGGACTTCAGAGGGGTTATTAAGACACCCCGTATACAAAGGGATGAGAGAAGACAAGTTACCAAAACAAGTTAAGAGGGAAGATTAATTCAATAGGGAAACCCTTTTATATATATAACTTTTTGTTGCTTTACGTGCCTCGCTGTAGCCCCATTTACATTTGAGTCGCCTTAATTTTAAGGGCAAGGCCCCATATAATTTTAGTTGCTAATGTAACTTAAAAACATTAAGTTGTTTTTTAGGGAAAAAATGCCAAGAAAAAAGGAACCGAAAATCGGTTCCTTTTTTCATTAAAACCTAAAACCATGAGCGGGGTTGGATAATACAATCTAATATAGAAGACTTTAGATTCTCTTTTACCCAAGTATTAAAGATATCCCAACTTGTTTTCGGGAAAGATAAAATAATATCAACTCCGTATCCCATCTTTCTCTCATGCTTTATTAGTTCCCCCGTCTTTTCCATATAAAATCCAGGGGATTTGTAGGTGGATGGTAATCGATAAGGTCTTTGCCGATACTTGGAATTAATTTTGACTACGAGATAAAATCGGTTAGGGTCTTTTTTCTGTGAAACACCCCCTCTGTGTTTTCTGAAGAAAATCTCATCCACCTTATGTTTATTGAAAATCCTTGATTGTGGAAGGGTTACTCCCGCAAACGAATTTTCTTTCCTGCTTCCTTCCGGAAAAAGCTCCGCAAAGGTCTCTCCAAGAGCTGTTTTAAGCTTCTTTTCAAAGTTAACCTTCTTTCCGGTGATAATCCCTTTTGCTTCTTGGCGTAAGTCTACGAGGTTACTTGTTAGTTGATCCGTGGCATACTTTTTGGGGAGCTTCTTTAGAAATTCAGTTTTTAGTTGGGTATCCTCAACTATTTGAAAGATCTTAATTTTTTGTTCTTCCCCTGCAAGCTCATGAAAAAACCGTTGAGTGGTTTTCTTTGGAATCTCTGGAATTTGTTTCAAAAGAAAATCAAAATGCTTATCAAAGATAGCTTTTGATATCCGGTTGCTCACTTCTTTGTCTAGCGGGCTTCTATCTTCAAAAAAAGATGTACGTTTTCCTAGATAAGTGTCTACAACTACGTCTACCTGATTAGAAGTTAAATCTGTATGCTTTAATAAAAGATTTGTTAGCCCTCTAATATGCCGCCAAGAGCAATCCTCATGTTCTAAAATAGAAAGCAAACCGTGAAGGTCAACCCGAACTACAATATCCTCGCTCAGAGCTTGGAGCCACCCTGTTCGAAAAGGAGTTTCCCCGATCCCGCTATAATATCTCCTTCTCGGCCTTAGCCTCTTAAAATTCTCTTTCTCCTTAAAATACTCATCTAGGTCTATAGTAAGAATTTTTTCAGATGCCATATAATAACAATCCTTATTTATAAGTTTTCTTTAAGAAAGCCTGAACCTCCTCCTTTACCTTTGGAAATCTTTTCATTAATCCTTTCCACTGAGGTTTTGTTGGAGGGTTCCGCCAGTTAGTTATAAAATCAAAATTCTTTTTTACCTCTTCCTCCGTTAGCTCTTGCAAAATCCGCGTTCTAAAATCTTTGCGGTATTTCAGAATTGTTCCGAATTCACAAATATAGGGCGTGAAAATTTTCCGTTGCTCTTTCGTGATGTGGAGGTAAAATTCCTCAAAATGTTCTTGGACATGTTCACAGATAAGAAAAAGAGTTCTAATATCATGTTTCGATACCCCTACTTTAAGATTAAAGTCTTTAAGAAATAAATCAATTAACCCTTCTCTGGCCAATTGCCTCAATTGTACTTTTACTTTTCCCATACTAGGTTTCCTCTATAAAAGTGAAAACGCCTTTTTCTAAGACTTCTTTTATATACTTACGAACTCTTAGGTTTTCGCTAGTCAACAAGGTCTCTGGTTTTATCTCTTCAATTTCTGAAAGACCATGTTTAGTTTCGATCTGCCCTATCCAAAAATCTTTAATACCCCCTCTTACATTAGAGATAATAGTAGCCTCCCCAATTTGGATATATAAAAGGGTTTCATCGGTTGCGTAAAAAAGAAAGCTTTGGAGGGCCTTTTCCCCAAAAAGGGTTCTTCTAAAAAAAGAACCATCTTTTACGGCGACGCATTTCTTTTTCATTTTGTTTTCTTCTTTTAGTATCTTTCTTTTCGGCCTCTTCAAAGATGGTCTTCATTTCCTTGGGAAGTTGTTTTTTGCGGTTTCCCCAGACCCTACTCTCTTTTGGGTACTTTCCGGTCTTACGGTCTTTGTCCCCATAATGGAGCCAGTATATACTAGGGGAAGAAACCCAGGGAGAAATAAAAGCCCCGTTAGTCCGGAGGAACTCTAAAATAACTCTCATTCCATCCCGTATGTCGATAGAACCCACATAAATCATTTCGGCGTTTGGAACTTCGTCCTCGCGACGAAAGTTAGGCCCACCATCGGGGTGGCGAAAACCCCCACCGCAACTTGGGGGCCAAGGATTTCCTTTTTCCCATGTTTCTTCTGAGGGCTGCCAATTAAAGCAAAGCTCCGCGCTGTTAATCTTTGATTGATTATCCCATGTATCGTATTTTACGATGACCCCATCTTTCGGATGGTACCAGAGGCATTGTTTATCTTTTTTACCTTCACATTCAAAAGGCAACTCCAACCCCAACTCAAACCCGAAGTTTCTTAAAACCCTTTCCCATTCAGAGGGAAGGAATTCTTCAGAGACATCGTCTAGAGCCTTCAGCACATTTGTTTTTAAGAAACGATTTAAGTCTGCAAACGCAAAGAAAAAGACATGCGGGTTTTCCCCTGTTGCCTTTGCTGCTTCTCTTGCTTCTAGTAAGGGATCGAATCGAAAAAGATCCTGGGACGCTATTGGGTATTTCTTCGCAACCCGAATCGCCGACTCTTTTAGAAGGTCATCCAAAGTATCGGGGTCTATTGCTTTACCGATGATCCCCATATCTTCAGCACATCCGTCAATATGTGCTTCAAGATATTCCCGTTGTACTTTGGGGAAGAATTTCTGTAAAATATCTGTGACTTGTAAAAGCATTAGTTTCCCTTCCTAAGGTTGGCTGCCTTTGCCTAAATATAGGGAAGCTTATATGTTAAACGATAGAATTAAAACTTTGGAGAACTTTAGCCAACTCTTTGTTTGAGGTACAGTTCTTCAATCGACTTAACCGTATCGGCTTCTAGCGCCGATTTATCTGACCGAATATACGCCAGTTTTGGGTCTCGGAGGCTAAGTTCCCCAGTTTTGAAATCCTTTACGATTCCTTCAAATTTAATTGTGATTACAATATGGGGCCGCAACTCAAACCCAGTCCGTTTTCCTCCCGCGCCTGTTCTTTCAATTCTTTGTCCGGTCATAAGCCCTTCCCGCATAATTTCTTGTTGGATCTGTTGGTCCCTTTGAACATCCACCCCGGCCACATCCCCAACATAAACAAACTCGCCTTTGTTATTCTTCGCCCCAACGACATAAGAGCCGTACATCCCAGCTGTCTTCTTTGAAGTGACAGCAAGAATAGCGCCCAAAATAACTAGATCCAGGGTGATTTCGGGTTTCCGCTTCAACCAAGAAGGATCACGTTGGGCTAAGCGATAAGGGCCTTCTAAGTCTTTTGTAATAATCCCTTCGTACCCTTGTGAGCGGAAGTGCTGATAAAGGCGATTAACGTCTTTGGAATCTTGTGCTAGTTGCCCCTCTGCCATTACGATTGGTACTGGTAAGGGCATGGCCCCAATAGGTACTACCAAGTTTTGAAGGAATTGCCGTCTTGCCCTCAATGGTTGTTGAGTTAAATCTTGCCCATTAAGATAAATTACATCAAAGGCTGCGAATTTTAGATTAACTGGAGAGTTTCCTGCGCCCTGAAGAGCTGCATAAACTTCATATACAGAAGCTAGCCGGACCCCATCAAGATCCATGACTGTCCCATATAATTCCCCATCCAATATAGCAGTTTGGCAGGGGAGCATCTTAATGGTCGTATCCAGCCCTGGGACGAGCTCCAGCCAATCATTTCTTCTTCTCGTATATGCCCCACAAAGAACAGACCCATTTAGGTCTGTTGACTTATGAAGCATTAAACGAATTCCATCATACTTCCGTTCAACCCATGTTGGGAATTTCTTTACACCATCAGACGAGCCCATTGCAAGGGCAGGCCGAATGGGGGTTAAGGGTTGAAGTTGAATTTCTTCTAACCCCTTCTTGCCCTTTTCCATTAAAGTATGAGCAACCGTAAAAGTATCTGTTAGTGCCATCGCACTTTTTACAAGCTCTTCAGATACCTTGTATTGCTTGCCCATTGCTTGAGCAATCTGTGCCCCTTCATAATCGAACCCAAAACCGGCACGCTTTAGAATTAACTTGGAGAGGAAATAAGCCTCAAGCTTGCCACACCGCCCAAAGAGGGAACGTAATAATTCAAATTGCTTGTTACGCTTTTGTTTTGGAAGCAGGTAAAGAACCCACAAGACTTCAGCGGCGGTTAAACGTGGCTCGACTTTTAGGTCCTGTTTTCCTTCCGAAAATAGAATTGCTATATCCCCAACCTGGGAAAGGCGATCCATTACTTCTTGGTTAGGGACAATACGTAACGATTTAAGTAGCCGAAGGAGGCTATCTCTTTTAAACCTACTTGCTTTACCTTGGAAGGGGTCCCCTAATACACAACTAATTTTCTGAACAAGAGATAGCCCTAAATCTTTCTCAAGGAAGTCGCTAAGAAGTTTCTCTCTTGCGTCCTTTTTAAGTGGTGGGTCAATTTCAACCCCAAAAAGACTTGCGGCCTTATCCTGATACATCCCGGTGAGAGGGAGAAAAAGCCCTTTACAAAGGCTATAGAATGGAATTGAGGTAAGTTGTTTAATACTTCCCAGCTCCTCAGCTAGGAATTTAAGGTGGGTTGGGAGCCCGATAGTTTCTGAGAAATATTCATCGCTCAACTTTTTGTGCCCAATAGACTTAATAGTGTTATGTAAGTTATCAGAATCTTGCATCCAGTCACGAAGATCTTTTTCGTTAACAACTTTCATTTTCAATCCTTCTGTTTAACTTCAAGCTTACCTGCGGAATTAGCGTTTTTGCAAAGAATCTGATTAATTAGCTTTCCTTCTGGCCAGGTTCTTTGCAGTCCCCGAAGATTCTCTTCCAGGGCGAACCCAGGCAATATCAAAATCACTTGATTGAGTCATAGCCGTATCCCGTTCGGAGTCGGATTCGAAGCCTCCCTTGGTAGGAAAGTTTCCAACATTATTTCTGGGGTTTTCAAACATATGATAAACAACAGCATTAGCACCCTGCCCAGAAAGCCATTGTTGGGCTTTTGCGTCTGTTCCGCGTGCATCACCCACAACAAACTGGGCTCCTTCGCTAAGAGCTTTTTCCAAAAGCGGGATATAATGCTCTTCAAATTCGTCACTAGATATTTTAAGATGCCCGCTAACGAAATACGTTTTCATTGTGGCCTTTCTTTTTTATTCCCAATCGTGCAGTGGAAACATTTTGCAAAACCCTCTGGGGGTAAAGTATATGGACTCGTAACCGGCATTCCTAATTCTCTGCGGATGTCCTCTAACCGGGCGCACCAGATATTCAACCAATAATAGACTCTTCCAGAATAAACATAAGGTTCGTAAAAGAAATTAATTTCTTCCCCTTCATACCTATCCCAATATTCTAAGGTTACGGGGGTTTCTTTAATCGGCCGCACTACTGTTATATGCGCTGGCCATTTTTGTGGTTGAACGTAATGCCACTTAGGAATTAGATTACGGTAATAATCTGAGAGGCCTCGATCAACTTCTACAGTAAGCCTGTACCAAGTATCTGTTTTTTCGTAACGTAGTATCCCTTGGGACTCGTGCATTAACATTATAATTAAAATCTCCCTCGACGTGAGTCTGCTTCTTCCTCTTTTCTCGCCTTAAATTCTTTCTCTCTTTTTGCCCATTCCCTCGTTACTTTATCCTGCGTTGTTAAAAACGTTTCTAACTTTGGAGGGGCTTCGTAAATCTTAATTTGTTCAATTTCAAACTGAAATGTTGTCATGGTCCCCGCTGTTGTATATGGCACCTGAGAGACCGAATACAAAAAGTCTCTCCGCAATTTCATTTGGATATATCCAAGATTAGGGTATTCTAATACTTGTTTTTCTCCATATGTATTTTTGCTCCAAGTAATAGCCCTACAGTCAATAAAATCAATTTCATTAACTTTAAGTTTCCTTTTATCCTCCCCGAACTCATGATAAGGGTTATGGTAAAATTCGTGGGCAACAATGACCTTAAGATCCTCTTCTGTTAGAACATTTCGCTCTGCCCTAAAATAGAGGACCTTTGGCACAATATCATTATCGCCTTCTACAAGGTCAATAAATCGTTTTTTCCATATTTTTTCTCCTGGGACTTCCAGGCAAAGATGTAGTTCTAGCCGAAAAAAGAATGGGCTTAGTGCTTTAAAAGGTTGGGTCATCATACTTAATCTCCCTGTGCTAGTAGATAGAAAATCTACCGCACGGGCGGTAGAAGAGAGATCGGCCCTTAGTCCTTAATACCTAGGACTTTATACTCGTCTGGTTGGTCGTCGTGGACTAACAATTCGCCTGTTGAAAGCGAAATCCGAATCGGATGTGAGAAGATGGGAGTGGTAACACTCTTGGTTGCACGAACCACATCAATCTTATCCCGATAATTCCCACCCCACTTCGCAGCGATTTCTTTGCTGCCTAACCCCATCTCTTCAATGAGGAAAACAGCATCGGCTGTGTGTTGAAGGGCTTCACCCCCAACAGGGCCACCTGTATCTTTAATTTGTCCGATACAGAGGCAGGTAACCCCTTGTTCGTGGTTGTATGTTTTCAACGCTGCCAGGTTATCCGCAGTATGGTTTCTCGACGGATCGAGCATGTTTAGCGAATCAACAATCACAAACTCGATTTCTTCTTTTTCCACCAGGTACCGGTACTTAGTGACAAAGTCATCCCAAGTCTGCCCCCGATGGTATTGGGATTCCATCACGTAAATGTTCTCAAGCACTTTTTCGCGGAAATCGCTTTCGCTTAGCCCCGTAACTTGCATTCCAATCTTAGCAAGACGGGAGGCTAGGTCATCACGGCCCGAATCAACGTCATTGTGGAAACCTTCTTCAGCAACAACGAAGGCACATTTCTTTCCCGTTGCTGCGATTCGGCATAAAGCGCCAAGGGCAGTACGGGTTTTCCCTTTGCCGGGAGGGCCAGCGAGTGCCATAGTGCAACCCATCGGGAGGCCGCCAAGAGCATTCTTTCCATCCTCCGTTAAGCAGAGGAAATCAAGAATATTCCCCATCTTAAGGGCTTCCTGGGTTTTTACTAAGTCTTCTAGAGTCGCGGGGCGGATAACTCCAGAGTCCAACCCGGGATCGTCGTCCGGTTCTGTTTGGGCCCCCGCTTGGAAAGGCGCGGAAGCGGGGTCCGCTTGCATGCCTTGCATACCCCCTCCGGCCATTTGCATCATCATCTGCATCATAGCCATTGGGTTCATCTGTTGCTGCGGCATCTGTTGCTGCGGCATCTGTTGCTGCATCCCGGGCATTGGCATCTGCTGTTGTGGCATCATTCCGGGCATTGGTTGTGCCATTGGCTGTGCCATCTGGGTGGGGTCGGGTTGTGCCATCTGGGTGGGGTCGGGTTGTTGTGCTGTGCCAGACTTTTTCTTGGCCTTTTTCTTCGTCGCCATGGATGATTCTCCTTTTTAGGCAGAAGTAATAAGAAGGGAAGAAGTGGTAACGCTCGGGAGGATCTCAACTTGGCCTGGATGATTTACGGCAATTTCTTTGAGAAGACTTCCAGGGAGCCTACAGTCATTGCGTTTGGTAATTCGGAAAGTTTTTGCTGAGGAAGGTTGGTGTGCTGTGATTTCCAGACAAGGCCCCAGCACTGGGTTATTTTGATTCACCGAGACATAAATCTTATCCTTATGTTTCAGCCCCCATTTTCGGAAGATCTTTGCTGGGATGGTTACGCGGTAGTCCTGAGTGGTTCTCCTTTTTACTGCTGGAGGCAGGGTTATATTTTTCTTAGTGGGTTTCTTTGGTTTCTTGATTTGAGCAGATTTTTTTGTTGGGGCTGTCTTAGCTTTACCGTTATCCTCGTCCTCCTCTTCGTCCTCATCTTCAACTTTCTTGCTGTTTTCAATGAATTCATCATTGAACTCAGACTCGTAGTCTTCAATGTCAAAGTCAAAGGGATAGTACAAGAAAGGTTGTTCATTCACATTCGGAATGGAGATGAGCCCTCTCTCGTAGCCCACGTCAGATAAATCTCCTTGAAGGAAGATTTCGTGGACAACCTTCTTCACGCCGCCATGACGAACTTTATGCCCGTCATGCCGCAACTTCCGAGTAATATCGAAAGCGGTGAAGGGTTTCTCAAAGTCGACAAACCGATTAACTGCTGCACGGACTAGTGAATCGAGATTCATTTTCAAGCTCCTAGGGGAAGGAAGGGGAAACTAGAACTAACCTTTACCGATAGATATGATTAGGCCATCTGTATCAACAACGAGGTTAAGGCGGTTTGGCCAAAAATCGCAGGTCATTGCGCAACCAGGAGGCATTAGCCTGATTTTCTCAGCATCGAATTTTTCCATTAATTGTTTTTCTGCCTTTTCAATTCTTTCTGTTTTGGTCCAGAACTCCTCGGGTTCTGGGACGAAACCAATTAGATTAGAAATATTAGTGTTGACGTACTCTTGCATTTTCAATTTCCTTAGGCAAAAGGACATGTAGGGGGATTCAACAGTTTTAGTTAGCCCAGGCTAGGGTTAGAGGAATCATGTCAGTAAGAGTATACATCCGCCCGTATACAATGTCGTCCTCGGTACCCATTTCTTGGTCTGGCCCCGCCGAACAAACAAAGACGGTATTCGTGTAGCTCGTGGCTGTATAGGTAATATCAATTGGATTTCCCCAAACATCCATAATGGGATCACCCTTGTAGGGCACAAAATAGTTTCCGGGACCAGTTACATCAATGGTTTCTAACGCTCCTTCTAGTTGTGCGTGGCTATTCAATAGCCTGCTGTCCTTTGCAACCATAAACATCTGGGTTGCTAAAAGAAGTAGGACATAAGCGAATACTGTTCCGAATTTAACCAAGCCCCGCATGTACTTTCTCCGTAAACGTGCCTAAAAAATGGCTTAATCAAGCCCTAAATCGTGTGAATATTACCCCAACGTTTTCAATTGCTTAACATTTAGAAGACTGAGAAAAACGGCGATTATTACCATAAAGAAGTGCCCAATAAAGACCCCAAGAATTCCAAGGCCCCCTAACAATATAAACGATACGTAGATCGCTACTTTTGTTGCCTTTCTAAAATCCAAGCCACAGAAACGCAAGATCGACCTAAAGATTCTTCCCCCGTCCATTGGAAAGGCAAAGACAAAGATATTGAAAGCAAAGAGGATTATATTAAGCATTAATAAGGTAAGCACCACTTCTACTGGGAATGCCCACCAAACCAACGCAAATAATCCTGCGAGAATAACATTTACAAGGGGGCCTGCTAAAGCAACAATAAGTTCATGTGATGCTGGGGGCATCTCCATTTGAACAATTGCTAGCCCACCAATCGGGGTTAGTAAGATATTTCCCGTTGGGTACCCTAGCCGAGAAGCAGCAAACATATGCCCTAGCTCATGGAGCGTTACAAAAGTATAGAGAGCGGCCCAGAGCCCCAGTAGAGTCAGAGCTGCTTGAATCCCGCTTGTCGCTAAAGTGCTAATTAAAGGGATAAGCAGAATAAGCATTGACCAATGGACCTTGATCTTTGGCCTCAGCTTCTTTGGGTCTCCTAGGTCAAGGAGGAAGCTCGCAAGCCCTGCTGCTGCTTGACCGAATTGGAGAACGTCCCCTACCTTTGGTTCGTACTTCCCTCTTTTAGAGTGGACAACTTGTAGTTCGAAGATTGTCTTCCACTCCTCGGATTTTTCCCCTTCTTTTTCTACCTTAACAAGGACGTCGGGAAGATCCACTTTCTTAACGGTCCATTTCATTGGAGTTTCCCTAGCTACCAAACTCAACCAAGTAAACTAGGTTACATTGGGCAAGCTTGTAGACGATCATCTCATTGTTCATCACGCCACTCACGCTTGCCTTTGCAAAGGTTGAGTCGTGCCCAGCCTTCGGGAAAGGTTCGCTCCAAGAACGTGGGGTATACGTCTTACCCATTGCGACATCAGCAAGGAACATAAAACAATTGTTGTCCTTGAACCCACCCCAATACCCGTGAGAGTAGTTTAACGCTTTTGTTGACTGGTCCGAGAAATAAACTCCATTCCCAAACATCCTCCCTGTGCAGTGAGAAGATCGGGCGGGTGGGATGATTAAGCCTTTTGCGAGGATTGAGAGAATATTGGCAACCCGGGTGCCATGCCAGAGTTGCATAATATTTCCAATCGCTTTCCCTTTCTTTTCAAAGGCATCTGCCATTTGCTTAATCCGCACAGTAAATACCCGCTTAACATCCAAACTAGAAGAGGTGTGCATGGACTTAGCAGTTTTCCGGTAAAGCCGCCGGATGCGATCTAATTCTTTCTTAGCGTCAACTCGGGCGAGGGACACATCCCAAACCTTTGGTGTATCGTCTTCTTTTTTATCTTCATCCTGAGTTGCGGATTGTTTGAAAACGCTAATACCCGCTTCCAGTGAATCCAATAGTTGGTTTTGCTTTTTCACAGCATCGAGATCAGGGCAAAGCCGATCAAGCGCCGGTGCCTTCATTCCGAGGTGTTGTGGGATTAAGGTGAGATAGCTTTCTAAATTCCGTTCAACGATTTTACCCTTAAACCTTTTGTTCGAAACGTGCTTCGCAAGCTTTTCCAAAAACTTACGAGCATCGTCAATCGTGTCGAGAGTAACAGTCCCACACGCCGTTGAAAAGTTGCCCGTTTGAGCATTATACTGAATTGTCGTATTCTCCACAATCGTGTGGATATTTTGCTTGACGAGATAACTCACAAGCTTTGTGACTTCCTTATCCCCCGACCCAATCTGTTCTGCTGCCAGTTGCCGTAAGTTCTTTTGGTCTACTGCTTTGCTGGCCGTTTTGGGTGTATCCGAAGTCGCCTCTAAAACATCGATTTCAGTATATGCCTTTTCCCCGTCCTTTTTCCCCCTTAACTTTGATTTAATTTTGCTTTCGAATTTTCTCTCGGCTGCCGGCTGGGAAAAAGGGCCATCAGAAGAAACTTGTCCGTTATAACCCACCCGGCCATATTCTGTTTTGACCGTACCATCATCATAAAGCGTGATGTACCAATACTTGTTATTATTTCTCTTCGTGTCGACTTTTACGAACCTACGGTGTTTTAGGACAGTTGCCATGTTTAACTATTCCTCCTCATGGATTCCGAGAACGCTAAGGAATTCAACTTGTTTTGCGCGGCGACCCTCTTCGAAATGTTGTCCTTGAAGTATTTCCATATGTTTTATAAAGTCTTCCGGGTGTTTTAGGAAATACTCTAAATACGCTTTAATAAGAAGAGCGTTTAAGCCCTTTAGAATTAGCCGATCATCTTTTGTCCCCAAAATAGCGCGGATTAGGCTCAAGAGCGGTGTTTCTCCATAATATTCGAAATCATAACGCTCGTCCCGAATAGTTACGAAAGAGTAACTGTCCGCAAACGTTTGGGCTGCACGGCCTTCCCAGATTACAAAGTCTGGGCCTGTATAGATAGTCCGGGAAGAATATCCCAAGTTTTTTATTTCCTCGTTTTCGTAATACTTTTGCATTCCTAGGTATCCAGGCAAACCCATTGAAGCCCCTTGACGGTTGGGGTATTGGCATTTATAAATATATGGGGAAGGCTAAAAGATAAACGATGGAGTTTAAAATAGATTTGGGTGATAACTGAATTTGGGGATCGCCCGTGCGTTTGCAACGCCAAATACTTTAGTTATCACCCTAAACTAATATACACAGGTTAGAAGGGATTGTCCCAAGTTTCATATTGTTTTAATGAAATTTGTTTATCTTTACAAAGATAGTCTGTGTAATCATTCCAAGCCTGCCGAAGTGCAGGTTTATCGTTGCTTGGAATGTTTGGCATATGAAATTCCTTAAATTGGCTCAAAGCCTCTTTCTTAGTCATTTTCTTAACCTTTCTATACCCTTTTAAAAAATAGATTATCGTATTTCTTTAGCGTATTTGTCAGGGCTGCTTTTTCTTTTTCATAGTCTTCCCCTTGAAAGATCTTTCGTAAAACTCTACACCTTTTAGCCAGGGTTCGGGTAGGTATTCTAGGTGAAGTGAGAAGGCTAGGAAGTTCTTTATAAAGGTCTTCCAAAGCCTTAATCTCCTGTTTATGTCTCCCTTCTGGCTTCTCTGCTGATACGATTAACCTAATCTTCTCAATTAAAAGGTAATCGATGCGGATTTTAAGATTTCCCCCGTTTCTTTCAAACTTCGTAAAACCAAGCCGTTTCCCTTTTCGATTTATCCCTTCAAGAATCCCATAAAAAAGCCGAGAAGAGAAGTGATCCGTATAAATTATTATAAATTCGCCTTGGCTAAAACGATTCTTGAGATAGTTTACTGAATACTTCATTTTCTTTCAACCGGAGTGAAGCCCAGAAGAGCTTCTATAATCTTTTCGCCTTCGTTAAGTTTTACGCCGATCCCCTTGAAACCTTTAGGGCGTGTGTACCTATTATGATCAAAGATCTCTAGATACAGAGCATGGCGCATGAAGCGAATGCTATAGCTGAAGAGAGGATCTTTTATACAGAAAAAAGTGACCAGAGGATACTTGTCACTATAATACGTTTCTTCTACCAATGCTTCATTATCTAGAGTTAACTTTAGTAGCTTCTGGGTCAAGTTTCGCACCGCTTGGTTTTTGTGTGTGAGTAGAGTTTCAATCCTAACGAGTGGCATTTAAACCTCCCAAGTTTCATCTTCTCGCTCCCCATAAATACCAGGGCCCCCACTTAAAATCCGATGGAGGAAGTTAGGCTCCTTAGCAAGTGCAATAAAACCATGCCCACTAAGATTAACTATAAAATTAGTTTTAGTGAAATCTGGTTCTGTCCTAATAATCGCTGCTGCTTCCTCAATGGCTCCACACGGGATAGGGTGTCCAGTCTCCTTGATTTTTTCTCTATCCTTTAACCCTAACCCGATTCCTGCCCCAACCCGAACATGCCCATGAAGCATGTAGTTTACATTTTTATAGTAGTTATAAAGCATTAATTGTATCGGAGTATCCACCGACGGTTTATTTTCACCATAATAATGTACTGGAAAAGCATCAGGATCTACAGCAACAAAACCTTCTGGTCCGATGTATTTCTTATCAATATTTCTTCGAGAAACAAAGATTAGATTATCTTTTCGGAAAGAGGGAAAACCCTTACCACACCGGAAGGAAGCGTTCCCTAAAAATCTCTCAACATGTTTTGGGGTTGGAAGAAGAGAGTCAAATAAATCGGCAGAACTTTTTATAGTTTCGAAGAACAGCGGGTCCCCTTCAGCAACAATTGGTTCTGGGGATACCTGTTTACTCCCAACACGAGAGAACTTTGCTAGCTCGCGAAGTCTTCTGATAATTATTTTGCCGATAGGCTCAAAATCATAGGAGTCGTTAATAAAGTCCTCTCCCGCTAATTCTTTTAGCTTAAAGGTATTCCCAAGCGGGTCTAGAAGAACTCCTTTATATTGAGTTCCTCCCCGCCGAATCTCAAGAATTAAGTTGCTTTTAATTTTGAGGGCATGAGAAATAACATCGGCGCGGTTATAATCCTTCTCAACACATCTTTTTGAAGTCACGAGGAGAATTTTTGGATTAATCTTTTTGATATCTTCAACAATTTTAGGAAGGCTATTATCTAGAATATTCGCAAACCAAAGAATGGCGTCAAACTGGGATAGAGGGTGGGGTTGAACCAATACCTTACTAATATAGTCGAGAAACCCCCCATTGATAAGTAAAAACTTGTCGGTTTCTTCCCCGTTTTCTGGAACTTCGGAATAGCCCGTTTGCTTGAGACTTAGCTCCTGCATAACCCCATTAGCAAGCTTCTCAATAATGGAAGAATCCCTCCCGCCATTACTATCAAACGTACCACCAACTAAAAGTACGCGCATTGGTTTTCTCCAGATGGAACATGAAACAACCACCAAAGTATTTTGGTGGCTTGAGAAGCGACAAGGGGACTGGGACTTGAACCCAGAATAGGAGAGTCAAAGTCTCCTGTGTTACCAATTACACTATCCCCTTAACGACGGTCCCAACGGGACTTGAACCCGTGTCACCAGATCGACAGTCTGGTATCCTTGGCCACTAGACGATGGGACCTCATAAATGACCCTAGGGAGAATTGAACTCCCGCTACAAGAATGAAAATCTTGTGTCCTTCCACTAGACGATAGGGCCGTTCCACTCAACAAACAATATGTCCCTTATACTTAGATTAATGGATTATTACTCTACAAAACTTACGGATTTTCACTTTTTTCTAGGGCTTTCTTTGCTGCTTTCCTTGCTTCTTGGCTTGCCGAGGTCAGAAAAGGATAAAGAATACCATCGGGCAACCCTAAAAGATTATAAATGTCCTGGGGTGCTTCTCCGATTGATTCTAATACCCAGGTCAATTTATTCATTAGGGGACCACTGATCTCGAGTGGGTTTTCGCTACTAATATATGTTTTTTCTTGGTCCCAGAAGGTTTCGTAGAACTTAAATTCCTTTTCTATGGGATAGAGATCAACTGTGTCTGCTACATCAAACGCTTCAATTTCAAGGCATACCCTTTTCCGTATTTCATTATTAATGAATCGGGTGAATGGGCTTACAGGTCCCCGATCAAAAACAAGGCATGGGACTCTTTTCCCCACAATATGTTTAAGATAGTTAAACTTGCTACCCTCAAATTCGGGAGTGCGGTAGGAGTCTTCCCAGAAAAGAATTATCCCTTCGGGATCGGTTTCCCAAGTTTTATGTTGGATGCTGTAGCAAGCGAAGAAACGATTTAAGTCCTTAACGGTAGAAAGACCCCAGCAGGGCAACCGACTTATAACTATCTTCCTAATTAAAGCATTAAGCTCTTCTTGGGGAGGGAGTTCTCCGCACTTGGGTACTACGTAATTATAGTTCGACATTAGTCAACCCCATCTTGACTGAAGCTTCTTACTGCCGTATTCTTCTTAAAGGTATACCAGGTATTTTCCTTCCCACACAGCGAAGCATGTTCGGAGTGTTGTAGGGTAAAGTTTTTCACAAAAATTCCTTCAGGAGCGACATACCCTTCGTCGCAGAGGAGCAGATGTGGGTTTGAATCTGGGTCATCCTTTGGAAGAGTTACTTGATCGTCGCAGTCTTGGTCTAGTGTCACAATTGCTTTGTGTTCCCCAGGAAGTTTATCTACGGGGACAGGAACAGCAAACCATTCCCCTTGACGAATAACCCCCTCTACCTTGCGGATTTCAGCTGGGATTAATTGGTCGAAGGCTTGCTTCACGTTTCTTGGTTTCGTTGCCAGTTCACACCCGAAATAAGTTCCTTCGTCTTGTCCAAAGATATAATGCTTGTCGGTTGCTACTTCCTTAAGTAGAATTGTGGCAGGAGCATGCCATGTGAGAATATCGCGGGAACCCTTAATTAATGTAAAGGTTTTATCGGGAGGCGAGAGTTTTCTTTGAATAACGGCACACCCATCAACCTCCCAGCCTCTATTTTTCCATTCTAAAGTTCTCTTAAAATTAGAAACTTGTCTCTTCTCTTCTTTCGTAAGTGCGACTTCTCGGTCTTCTGTAAAGTCAACTATCTTAAATTTGCCATTGATAAGGTCACCAACTGCCCCTTTAATATCTTCTGGGGTCGGGTCTTCCGTATTAAAGATTCTTGAGAAACAGCTAAAACTAATTGTGGGGGCTTTCATCTCGAACAAATCCAACTGGACATAACCGATTAAATCCTCGTCCCCGTTCAAAATAATTAGCGGTTTATTGCCTTTCTTTATTAAAATCGCGGCTGGGAAACAATTATCGGTATAGTCATCAAACTCTTCGAATACCGCCGCCTCTCCAGCTTCATGGCTCGTATAATCGTTCGCGGTATCGTAAAACTTTTTATCGGCAAATACCCAATAGCGGCCTCCTTCGTCCATTACAATTTGTGAGTCCTTACTCTCGTAAAGCTTCTTTGCCAGGAACTCGGAAATAGTTGGGATGTCTTGTTTCAGTTCCATTACTTTTCTCCTTTAATTGAATTAACAACTTCTTGGATCTCGCCACAAATAAACGAACCGTGGTTTAGGCCATCACAAATTCCGGATGCTACGGTGAAAGTTTCCCCAAAAACATAAAGTTCCTTGTTGGGGCCAACAACATCATAAGCAGCTCCATCTTGCTTATTCTTTTGTACCTGGTATCTCATTTCTTCTCTTTTTTCAATTCTAAAGCGTTAAGAATTTTAATAGCCGCTTGGGAAGAAGTTAACCCTTCTGCCTCTGCGATTTGGTCAATTACGTTAGCAAGGCGATCTAGCATTGAGGGGGCACTGTTGAAAAGGTAGACAGGCAACATTACTTTTTTTTCTTCCTTTTCCCAAATTCCGTCATGTGTATATTTCCAGCCTGTTTCTTTTAGATACCTTCTAATCGCAGTGTCGGCTTTGGCATACTCTGAAAATTCTTTAATGTTCATTTTTTCCCTCAAAGTCCTTAATAACTTCTTTTCTATATCTATCTCTTAATATAAGATCAGGGCAGGGATTATCCACTTCTGCCAAGAAAGACATATAACTGGAGTTGCGGCAACTCCGGGGGTCCTTCTTTAACATCGCCCGGTGTAAATCAACAATTCGTTGCCGCCCACTAATATCTGCCCGTTTGTTTTTTGCGTAATCGTAAACCTGTCGCTTCTCTTCTAGAGAAAGCGTTGCAGGCGCAGGGATGGCTCTCTGCTGGTTTTTTTTCTTGCGGAAAAACATTTTAATCCTTCTTCTTAAGATCGCCTCTTAAATATTCCAATTCTTGTGGGAGGGAAAACCCCAGTACCAGCCGCTCAAACACCTCTGGGTAGTCTTTTTTCAAGCCTGCATCGAAATAAGATAGGTAGCTTTCAAATGTTTCAAATGTCTGGTCCTCTTTAGGGTACCAAAGCTCTCCAACCCCCTCATCCCCAAGGATGACATCCCCTAATTTCAAGGAAAGATGCCTCATAAGTCTTTCGGAGAGGAATTCCGAAAAACGATTTACATGGTGCGGAATTTGAATTGCTGGAACGTGTATTAACCGCTTGTTGTGGGCTTCCCATTCGTCCTCGTCCCAAGCATCACAGGCTTGCCACCCGACTACTTGTTCCGGATCCCTCAAGGCCTTTCCATAGTAGATATCGGCGGAACAAAAGAAATCAAGCTCGTTGGGGTAAGGTTTGTAGAGAAGCTCCCACGCAAAGGTTGGGAACCCGTCTTTATCTAGGCTTTGCTGTTCTTTTTTGAAAGCCGCAGCGGTAGGTCGTTCTGTCTTGGCATAATCCCGTGTTTTCGAATCCCAGATACCTAACGTAAGTCCTTGGAAATGTTTGTCGACAATATCGCGCAAAATAGTGTCGACCTCTTCGATGGAAGGCATTTCTTTTGGGAAAATGAATCGTATATTTGACATTTGCTTCTCCTACTCAAACACGTAAGAATTGCCTTGGGTTGCCCAACCAGCAAAGCCACCAATTTCTTGCTCCTCAAAATTATCTGCATAGTGCATTAAAAACATTTTCTTTTTAATGTCTTCTGGCAGTTTCTTTAGGTCTGCCAAAGGCGCATGCACGGCGCCTGGGAAAAATTGTACGTCGTGGAAGAAAGCTTCAGCATGCTTATACTGATCAATTAAGCTGGGGTCAAACTGGGAATCCCCAGAGTAGAAAACACGGTCATCAATCATTAAGCCATAAGATGGAAATGCAGCATCCCAAGTAGGGGCTTGCTGAGGAATATGTAGAGTTCGGAAGATTTCTAATTTAATCTCACCGATTTTAACTTCCCATACCTCTCGGGGCTGAATTTGTTTCCAAGTCGGCCGAACTACGGTGAAGTAATCCTCAAAACAAAGTGGCCGAGCGAGCTCTTCCCCGATGATTTCGTTATACATTAACCCTGCAGATAATGCTTTATCCCACATTAACTGCTGCATATGTTCATTAACAATACAGCGTAACTTGGGCTTCTTCATAAAAGGGCGTGCTACGTAATAGTTTTTCAAGGCAAGGTGTCCTACCCCTGCAACGTGATCCGAATGCAAATGCGTTACAAAAAGAGTTTGGATATCTGAAACATCAATCCCATGACTATTTAAAGCCAAAGGCCCGTTTTCTCCACAGTCCACAAGGATGTGGGTATCCCCTTTTGCGATGAGGATACTTGTTTGATAGTGTTCCATCGCGAAAGCACTTCCAACCCCAACAAAGAAGATTGAAAGGGGCCCAGAAGTGATAAGTGGGTTTTCTGGCTTTTCGATTTTCATGGCGTTGTCTCTGGGAAAGGGGTAAAGTAAAACGACGCTTCCGTAACATCCTTTTGGATTTCTTTTGCAGTTTTGCGAATATTGGCGTTCTTGTGGGTAAGGTCTTGAGAAATGTTAAAGGATTTTAGAATAAATTCAATTTCAGTTTTTATAGGGATTCTGAAGCCAGAAATTTCAATTACTAGCGTACTTCCACATGCTAGGCAATCCTCGAAAAAACGATCAAAATCAAAAAACGAATAACATTCGTCAAACCAGCCGCTATTTACATCCCCTTGGACTTTAGCAACCCTCGGATATGATATTGAGCCCAGGATAAATCTAGCTACCAGGTCTTTGGCTATAAGATAGCCAAACAATTTCAAATCGGTAAAGCGAGGTTTCCTTTTAATTTGGCATTTATAAGTTGGAGAGGTGCCCCAAAAGCCTGCCTGAGACGTGTCTGCGATTAAAGTATAATGTTTTTCCATTAATCTTAGGGTTTTATAGTTAATGTAGCTTTACAGCGCCGACAAAAATATTTGTTAAGACGCAGGGGGTCAGCAATTCGGTTGTAAACCTTTTGGGTGACTAGGTGCAGTTTCCCCTCTCCCGGGCAGTTACAAAAGGTTTTGAACTTTGCTTTTTTGTTAGCCACCCCTGCCGTTGGCACCTCGTGACAGCGATCAGGGTCTAACCCCATTTCTCTCATGACTCTTTTCCATTCATTGCCATGAGGTTTAATTCGTTTCCCAACCCCTCTTCCATATCGCTCGTGGGCGATAATATGGGCGACCTCATGAACTACACATTGATACCGTTGTAGTTTTGAGGCTCTGGGCCAAAGTGGCTTACTAAACCGAATTCGCTTATAAGACCAATTCGCATCTCCAAGTCTTGCCGAAAATCTACCATTAAAAGAAACGTTTAGCAATAAATGGTCGGCGTTGAGTTTAATAAGAGTTTCAGCAACAATTTGTCGAATTTCGGTTAGGGTATCTAAGTTAGGTACCGTGGAGATATCCCGCTTTTTCCCGCCTCCCCCAAAAATAGAGGAATCCGGGTTTTCGCGGAAGTTAAGGCTACAACTCGCAAGATTCTGGGAAGCATTCATTCCATGGCCCTAGGTGCCTAAAAATAACAAGGACCGGAGGAAATACCCCGATCCCTATTAAAAATATAATGATTTTACTTAGTTATACGATTGTTATTCTTCGAGCTTAAAGACGTCTTTGAAAACTTCAATAAGCCCCTCTTTTGGAAGAAGCCCTTTAATAACCTGAGGGGAAGACCCATCAGTTGGAAGAAAAATTAACGTGGGGATACTCGCAATTTCAAATCTCGCCGCAAGGGTAGGATCTTCATCGATATCAACCTTAAAGAAATCGATTTTATCCTTATATTCTTTCTCCAGGTCCTCCAGAAGGGGACCTAATGCTTTACAGGGGCCGCACCAGTCTGCAAAGAAATCAATAATACAAGGCTTTTGTCCCTCATATTTCCAATCATTGACTTCAAAGTTAAAAATTTCTTCCTTAAAAGTTTCGGTTGTTAATTGTTTCATCTTCCTTTACTCCGTTTTTGGGAATTTTGCAAATAGTTGTGAATCTAATGTTTGAAGGTAAGAAAGCCCTTTCGTCCCAGGATTCAATTCTTTATACAGATGTTCTGGTAGATCATTTCGGATTTGATCTGTTAAACTTGCTAAACCAAGTGCCACAGAAGCAACCGAATCAGTATCTCCGCCAAGACAAATGGCATTCCGTAAAATAACTGACATCCTAGTGTGTTGCCGTATTAACGCAAGAACCGCGCTTATAGTTTGCTTTGCGTCGCAAGCAACAGGCTTCTTTACCTTATCATAATCTATTAATGGAATATCGGGCGCAGTTTCTTTCATAAAATCTATAATTTTTTTCTTTTTTCCTAAATTATAGTAAAGATAGTGTGCTGCGAGACTTACAATTGTTGCAGCATGCACCCCCTCGAAAGTTGCATGGGTGATGGAAGATTGAACAATTGAGAAATGAATAATTTCTTTTGGGCTCTTTAATAATCCCAGCGGCACAGCCCGCATTACAGAACCATTCCGTTTTGAATAGGGCCTTAGTACCTTGATTAAATGATTGCCCCCTCTTACTTTATTAAGGACAGATTGAAAGCCTCTAGCATATCCATCAATTGGATTATCTTTATAAGCTTGAACGTAAAATTTAGCAATGTTTAGCTGTGATATATGTTCCTCGCTTAACATGAAAAGCGCAGTGCCAATCGACATCTGCGTATCATCAGTATAATTCCCTTTTCCAAAATCTGCCCTTTTTGGGTGGGGGTGGTACTGAAAATCGTTATTTTCTCGGAGAAACTTTTTTGGAGCAAACTCAAACGCTGCCCCATACGCATCTCCAATTGCAATCTCAGGAAGCATCTAGTTCCTCTTTCATCCATTGTTTTATCGCCAGCCCCAAGCTGGGCGAGGTTAGATATTGCTCTAAACAAGCAGGGGTTTGACTAACTCTAGTTATTTCACATTTCATTATTCTGGGAAGGCTTTTATGTGGATTCTTAAAAGATAGGTGAATAATACTACACCATTCGTCGTATACTTGAAATTTTATATTCTTGATTTCTTCGGGGCAAACCCCTAACTTATGGTCATACCTAACACCTTGCCACTCATCGATTAAGAGGTAGAGGCAGCAGGCAACAATTTCTTTCTTCGTTGGAAGAAAGTTGAAGCTATACTCTTCCCCCGTAGCCTCGAAAGGCCCGGTTTGATTAATTTTCAGGATAAACATTATATTTTTTTGCAAAGGCTCTTAATTTTGTGTTTGAGTGTGTTAAGAATTCTGTGAGGGACCTCTCGTCATATCTATATTTTGAATCCTTAAAGAAGGGTTCTTTATCTTCGCCTTTTTCGTAAAAATCTTTTATACCTTGTAACCATAGGATGTTATGCTTCTCCTCCAAGGATGTTTCTTCTTTTGCCACAGCTGTATCAAAATAAGCGATTTCCCACTCATCTTCATTTTTATAGGTGATAATGTATCCTAATACGTCTTCGCTCTTATCCCCAAAAATTTGGGTTGCCTTATAGATAGTTTTTTTATGTTCAAACATTCTTTATTGTAATTTCTTTGCAGCAAGCCTTACCCTCACATTTTTATGAGTGAGAAGGGACTTAAGGTCCTTCTTTTCCCTTTTAACGTACGCTTTAACAATCGCCTTTTCATGTGTTTCCCTATGGTATGGGCAATCTATGATAGTTGTTACTCCTAAAATAGAAGTTTTTACTCTAGAATTCGAATAACTAAATTCCATAGTAACAAGCTCCCAAGAGCAGGTACACCCTTTTCTAGTTGCCCAAACCATACTGAAAAAAGAAACAACAAACATTACTAGGCATAATAATGTTATAAGGGGGATAATCGAACCTATAATTAAGATAGGGATTTTTATGAAAAGAGAAACATTACTCAAACAGAGAAAGCTGAAATAAAGGGGATTTCCAAGGACTAAGCAAAGTCTAAGGTGAGCTTCATTCTCTAACATTTTTCTTTTCATCCTTTAACATTTTGGACATTCTGTCATAACTATAAAAATCTTTTCTTCCTTTGTTGCTGAACCAAAACCCCGCAAACCCTTTTTGGTTGCCAGGGCCCTCGTATTTCATTTTAAAGACTTTTGCAAATTGTGTTGCCTTAAAGATTGGCAAACCACTGTAAGTTGGATACATCTTCTTCCTTTATTCTTTCCCGAAATTTTTTACAACAATCGCGAACATGCTTATCAGAATGTGTCAAAGTCGCGGCATCACAAAAAAAGTTATAGAGTTCAATTACAATATATTGTACAAAAGCTTTGGGGGAATTTAAGAAGAAACCAAGGCTAAGGAAAGAAGAAAAAGTTAAGACAGGGGTGTCTATTTGAAATCTTCCATAGAGGCCGACGATTTCGTTTTCAACATCAAATTCTAAACAGAAGGGCCAAGCAACCCGAAAGATGACTGTTTTATCCGAACTTCCTTTAAAAAAAGAGAGGCATGGAGGAAAAAAGAAATCCAACCCATAAAGGGGAACCCATTTTTGAAATTCAAAGAAAACCGTTGAAAGAAGTTTAGGTTGGTGGTAAGGGTGCATTATTTTGTGCTAGGAAACTTAAAGCGTTGAATCCCCTCTATCTGTTTTCTATCTATAGTATGGTCAGATACGAAAACGATTTCCCACCAAAGATCCTCCCCCTCTTCCTTAAGCGTGATATGCCTACCAAGCTTAAGTTTTTTAGAATCCTCAACGTGGGATGTTAGAGAAACCTTATTCCCCTTGCTATCCAGCCGCTCGACTTTAATCATTCGCATTCTAGATTGTTTAGACTGTTTCATTGGGGCTTTTCCTTTGTCTTTTCCATCCCACATATTTTGCGATTTTTGGGTGGGAGAGCAATTTCTCTAAACTATTATATTTTTTACCCAGTTCTTTTTCTTTCGGGATAATTTTATGAATTGTTTTGTGGCATTGCTTACAAAGGTTTAGACCTTGCCGCATCTCTTCTCGGGTAAAGTTTTTCTTAAACCATTTATTGCTATGATTTGTAACAGGGATAAAATGGTGAAAGTTGTAATGCTCTTCACAGCCACACAATTCACATAACATTAGTTTTCAATCCTTACCTTAATTTCCTTCGCGATTTCGGGATCTAAACCCCACTTGGATCCTCCAATCTGGACAAGCAGCGGACACTTCTGCAAGACTTTAACTTTTTCTCCTTGCAGAATTCCCATTGCTGCCCAAGCACTGTTTGCGTGTGTTATTTCTGCTAGCTCGTTAGGGAACAAGTCGGATATAGACATAAAATCTCCTTTTGAAGTACACCCGGTAGGATTTGAACCCACGACCTGAAGATTAGAAATCTCCTGCTCTTCCATCTGAGCTACGGGCGCATTATACCTTATACTAATTTTTTCTCAATACACCTGGGAGGATTCGAACCTCCAGCGTCCCAGTTCGTAGCCGGGGGCTTTTCCAGTTAAGCTACAGGTGCCAAAGTGCTAAATTAAAAGAGCAGCAATTATTATAGAAGCCCCAAGAATTAGCCACTTAATATTCTGCTCAAAAAGCTCTTGGGCCTTTCTTCTTTTTTCTTCATACTCTACAATTTCTTCTTTAGCCTTTTCTTCTTTAGCCTTTTCTTGATTTTTGAGGTACTTTATTTTTTCTAAAGCCGTTTTTATTCGAATCTGAACAAGGACTTGGTAACGTTCATAATATTGTTCTGGGGGGATTTCATCAGTATATATTCCTAAATTCGGATCTAAAATAGTCTTATAAGAATTAATGGAATGGGTAATTAGCATTTCTAAAAGTTTATCAGCTTCATTAAATTCCTTAAGTTCGTTAAGACTTATTACTGCTTTTACGCTAATCCTTATCTCTGGGTCGGAATGGGTTAAATATTCAGTTAACATTACTAAACTCCCAATTTGCGAGCAACGGCGTAGATGCCTGTAATACTAATGAGATCCGTAATTTCTTCTCTCTCTACCATTCTTAAAGCCTCCACAAAAGGTAATTTCTTTACCTTAATATCCTCGGTTTCATCTAAATCCATTTCACCTTGAACTAAGTCGGTAGCTAAATAGAGGAAACCTACCTCATCCGTGATTGAGTTAGAGGGGTGATACTTGCAAAGGTATTCCCATTCCTTTGCTATTAGTCCCGTCTCTTCTCTTAATTCGCGTTTTGCTGACTCGAGGGGAGGAGCCTTTAGGTCGCCTCCTCCTTCGGGGAGTTCCCAAGAATATTTTTCTAAGGGGTACCTGTATTGGCCAACTAAATAAATATTCTGTTCCGCATCTAAAGCAACGATTCCTAGAGCATAGCCTTTAAGATGCACAACCCCATAAATCCCATCCGTTCCCGAGGGGGTTATAACCTGGTCCTCCCGCACGGAGATCCAAGGGTTGTTATAAACTAACTTTGTGCTTTTTATGGTCCAAGGACTTTTCATATTTACGAAGCCTAAAATTGAGTGTTGCCCTCATATAAGAAATAGAAACAAAATCATATGTATGTTTTAATAGGGGATCGGCTATAGCAAAGCAGCTAGACTTCCCTAAGTAATGGGTCATAGTATCTAAATATACAAGCGTTTCATATTTTTTTTCTTTGTGCTTAAGGATAATTTTTAACCGAAGATATGCATAGTCCGGTGAAATCAAACCCCGCTCAAGGAAATCAAGAGCAATTTCAAATTTTTCTTTTAGGGCCTTGAGAGCCTTTGCTAACTCCCGTAAAAATGAGCAAGGGGAAGTTAGCAGGGGCTCTAACCTTTTTATGCCCGAGAGATCCATTAGGCCTCCTAAAAAGGAACTTAGTTAGTAGGAGTGGTGGGATTCGAACCCACAAGAGGGTTTTATCCCTCACGAGGGCCTAAGCCTCGCGCGTAAGCCAATTTCGCCACACTCCCAAATTTTAAGACCAAAGATGCGGACGAATTTTCATCAAGCGAATAAGCATCTCGGTATCTTCTTCACCACAAGCAATATCGAACTTAAACCAGTTCTCACGTTCCTCCTTGCTAAATTCCTTATCCCAGGAAGTACTTAACAACATACTGTCTCCTTTTTCTTCCCGAATTTTGCGGTCTTTAGTCCACCAGGAATAAAGCTCTTGCATCTCTTTCCAGATGCCTGCATAAGGCTCTTCTTTCCAGTTGATTTGGTCGGCTTCAACTTCAACATAATCAACAAGAAGCTGGAAGCAAACACTCATCATTTGCCAATCTTTATCATAATAACGGCCCCGTTTAAGGTTTTTCGCTTTCACAACATCAAAGCGATCCCAGAAATAGAGACGAACCCAATCGGCAAAGTTGCGGAAGAGCTTAATCATGTGATTTTAACCTTTCGACCTTTCACCCAGTCCCTGGAGACTAAATAGTTATACAGGGCTCTCAACGAAACTTGTTTACATGCTGTTATAGTTCCCCAGTCGTCTGTTTGAGTAGAAGTTTCAGTTAGTTCGGCACAGAGTAGTTTATATTGGATAAAAGTAATTTCTGGGACAAATTTTTCTATTATTTTAAGTAGGTCTAGAAATTCTTTTTCTGGCTCTCCCCCGCAGGGCCTATAAATCTCAATATTTTTAAATTCGCTGACGTCTTCAACAGATTTTTCATAACCACCGAGTTCCCAACTTATTAAAATATAATCATTGAGAACACAACTACGCCATCCCGGTACATAGTGGGAGGTGGTGATTTTTAAGGATTCAACAATTATTAAGAAATCTGAAAAGGATTTAACTTCCTCGATTTCTCGGATGTCTACCTTCCCAGGTAATTTTTTAACAGAAAGATTTTCACACAAAAGTTTTTTAGCTTCCTTTTCGGACCCTGCCTCTCCTAATTTATAGGTCGTTGAAAAGGTGTTCTTTGTAATTCTAGCATACCACGTCATTGGGCAATCTCCGGTCTTTCCAAAACTTTTTTCGCTAGTTTTCTTATTGCTTCGGCTTCATGTGTTAGATACATAGTTAAGGGCTGAAATTCTACCCCAACTATATACTTAGGCTCGTTCTTCTCCTCTGATGTATCTACCAATTCGTAAGGTACGTCCTCTTCCTTGTCAAATGCTCCTGCAACCCAGCAAACTTCATCTTTCCAAACTAATACTAAGCATCCAGAATAACAATCTCGCGTTAAAATTATTTTGCAAAAATTAATTGCATCACAATTTTTAACAGAATATTGCTCTTCTAAATAAGAGATCAGGTATGGGAGCAACTCCGCATGTTCTGGGAATTCTTCAAAAGTTATTTGGGAGGGGACTCCCTCTATAATTAATCTAAACATTTAATTCCTTTTGGCACTTTTTCTTTGCGTATTCTCTTATAAATGCCTGTTTATGTGTGAGAAGTGCCTCCAAGGAAGGAGAATTTCTAATTACTTCTTTCTTGAGATAAAAATCATAAAGATTCTGAAGTTCCCCAAGAGTGGGGGAACTATTATATGTTAAAACCAAGATCCCCGATCTAGTAGGTTGAAAACTAAATTCCATATCTAGGATAAGGTCATCGGTGAACATTTCCGAAGAGGACATAATTAATATTTTAATGTCTTCCTCAGACGGATAGTGCCCTAAAGGAATCGTATACTGTAGAGGGAACTCGCGAGATTCAATTATGAGTAGATATATTTCTGATTCTTTTGTACCCACTTCAACCATTTTTCTTTGGTCCCTTAGATTAACCCATACCTGGCCAGAATCTTTTTACAGCCTTTTCAGGGTTTTGAGTAATGCTCCCGAAACCTTTGCTTATCCGCGTTAGATAGCCCCGAACCATCCCAATCAAGGATACCTAAAGATTTATCAATTTCCCATTGTTTCTCGGGGGATAAGGAAAAGAAATCTTTAGGCCGTAAGAATGATTTTTCAAACATTTCTCTCTGATTCATTAGGGTTTCCTTTTTAAGAAAACTGAAAGGGTGGATAGTGGGGTTCGAACCCACAAGGGCTATTGCCCACAAGATCCACAGTCTTGCGCGTATACCAATTCCGCCATACCCACCATATATGGGAGTGTGGGGACTTGAACCCCAAACATCCAACTTAAGAGGTTGGAGCTCTTCCAATTGAGCTACACTCCCAGCAGTTAATCTTGTTCAATTAGGATTGATTCCCCGTTTTCGCACCCACTTTCATAGAAGAATACATCTGCTTCCCGATAAATCTCAACATATTCAGGGTCAAATCCTTTTGGGTCAACTGCCGCATCCTCAACCACATTACCTACAAACTTGAACCAATACCTTCCATCGGCATTCATTGATGGGGCATCTTCTAGAACCGTTGCCGCATAGGCCTTTGGCAACTCGCTAAACTTGAATACCTTGATATTCCGCATTTCAATCTTCTCCATAAAAGTAGAGAAACCGAACAACGTCACATAGTCCTGGAGGGGGTCGAACCCTCAAAATCTCCTGAACCTCATTCAGGCGGCTTTGCCAACTTGCCCACAGGACTTTTAAGCGACGCACGAGAATCGAACTCGTATACCCGGACCGGCAATCCGGTGCATTCCCATTATGCTAGCATCGCTTTCTATGGGTCCAGAGGGAATCGAACCCCCGACCATCGGCTTAAAAGGCCGCTGCTCTGCCTGCTGAGCTATGGACCCAAAATACACGATTAAACCCCAATTTTCCCCTACCACTAGAAAGATATCCTATTGTGGTAGCTGCCATCCCAGACGAATTTTTAATGTGAAGTCTTAGCTATGTTTTCGCTTAAGTCGTAGGCCCGTACCAGGGCGATGAAGATAGGAGTGCCTCAGATGTGAGTGGCGGATGTGGATATAGTTTTGTTCCATTGCCTTTGACCTCCTATGAAATAGATCAGCGTTTGAAGGCCAATCCTTATATTAATAGATTATTACTCTTTTACTTCCTCAGTTTTCTGGAAAAATAAGTTTTTAATGTAATCCCTATCCTGAGTAAAGATTGGGATATCAAAATCCTTATCCCATTTCCCGTCTCTCCGGAGAATACCAAGCCCACGCTTCTGAACGGGAGGCAGATCGTTCCAGTTAAGGTTATGTTCTTGCCAAAGCATCTCTTGCAACTCATTACAGGACTTATTGTTGCAAGCCTTGTGTGAAAACTTGCTTCTTGCCACCATCTGGACAGAGTTTCGGGAGGCATCCTGTTGGCGCCAGATGAAATAGTTAATAACCTCATTTTCTGGGAGAACAAAAACCCTTGAATCGAAGATAGTTTTAATGCCAAACCGCAGGGACATAAAGGAACTCGCAGTTGCGGCAGAGATTGAAACCATCTTTTGTAATTTACCGCCAAACCACGGCTGGCTTTCAAGATTCTGGTAAGGGTGAATCAAGATTGAGATTTCGTCGGATTGCTGATAAGCAAAAACAGCCCCCTGAATCTCTTGGCAAAGCTCAATTGCTGTATCGCCCATTGCGTCAAGTAGCCGCTGGTCAAAGGGCTTTTCGGCATTAATTTTCTTTACCCAGTTGTGGAAAGCTTTTCCATCAACCCGCAAAATAATGGGCATTCGGGGGACAACAACTGGATTAGTAATCCCCTCGAAACGTTTCATTCGATCGCCTAGTGATGTTTTATCCATCTTTAATCCCCGGTTTCCTTTTCTAAAACGTAAATCCCGGAATTGGGTTAACTGCTTTGTATAATCCTCTATAGCAATTATATAAGGAAGATCTTAAGTTAAACGATAGATTATTGGTGTTTTACAACATAATCATAAAGATTAAAAAGAGAAGGATTAATAGAATCGGGGTCTTTTTTTGTACATCCTGCCGGTTCACCCCCTAGCTGATAAAGATTACCTGCCTTATCAACCATCCAAACTACCTGGTCATTTGTGAAAATATCGTCACCATAACGAGCAAGATCAACGTTAATAACAAAAGTTTCGTCGTCATCTACAATAAGCTCAAACTCTGGAAGAGTGGACCAGTCCCCATTTAAACCAACAAGGCCGCTGCTATCTTTTTCTAGCGCAGTTCCTTTAAAATCCCCTTCAGTTTCATCCTCTTCCCCGTAGGTGGCAAATAGAATTTTTGTGCCTTTCGGAACCTTGAACTTAAATTTATCGGGGATTTGTGCAACCCATTGTTTGGGGGGTAGGGAAAAATCTGGAAAGTCAATATCCTTATTCCATTCTTCAAAAACCTCCCTTGCAGATTCTTGGTCTTCTCTAAACCCCATTTGAAGTTCTTCTTGGGTTCGGGTGAAGGGATTATAGGCCTCTGGGTTGATAACATTTACGATCATCGGCTTTCTCCTTGCTCGAGGTTAGAAATGGTTAGACAGGTTCCGTACTATACCTTATCGTACAGTAGTAGGCTTCAAAAATCTGTTCTCCACACTCTACCTTAATGGTGTTAATTCCTTCAGTCCTTCTAGGAGGGCCGAGAATCTTAAGAATTGTCCCAATAGGGGGCTCGCAAAACCCACTTAAAGCGGACCCGGGTTTAGCCGTTAATATTACCGGAGTGTTAATGCCTTTTCCTTTATTAGTAACAACAACTTTGTTTCCAGGGACAAGGTGTGCTTTTGGAGTAGCCATTAATTTTTTCCGTTGGCTGAGGGAAGGGAAAACTTGCTTAGGTAGGAATAAGCCGGATTCTGTCGTTGGGTAACCATTCATCTTACTCAGGCTATTTTTTGGGTCCTGGCGCGACCTGAGTAGGGGCTTTTGCCTCCTGCACTCTACCCGACTGTCAAATGGTGCGAGCAACACCTCCAGTCTGTTTGAGCTTGCTCCAGAAAGGGTTTACCATGCCCGCTCTGTCGCCAGAAACGGCGGTGGGCTCTTACCCCACCTTTTCATCGTCACCTGTGCCCAAAGAGGGCCATCGGCGGTTTATTTTCTGTGGCACTTTCCCTAGGCTCGCGCCCGGTCGCTGTTAGCGACTTTCTTGCTCTGGGGAGTCCGGACTTTCCTCGACATTGCTGCCGCGGTTACCTGCCCACCTAAGAAGCTTCCTTTTGGTGTTCTATGAAATTACTTAAAATCTCATAGTGTTTGAGAAAATCCCGATACGCAACATCTGACGTAACGGGGACAACTTTATCTTGAAGCATTGGAATGCCTTTAAGGCTTCCCCATCGTTTTTTCCCAACGCTTCCCATAAGGTCTCGGGCTTCCGTTGCCAGCGCAATTTCATCGGCCCATTTCACAGCCTCTGGCATAGGCCAAGAAAGGTCAAACTTCTTCGCAACTGCTTGGTGTAACCCTTCTTCAAACTCAATATAAGTCGGAAGTAACTTTTTAATCGGGGATGGAATGTCAACTAAGTAAGCCTCCGATGCGTCGTGCAATAAACCCCACATGGCTAGGTCAAGGGGGAGTTGTAAGGCAACAAGGCAACAATGTTGCGCTACACTATAGAACGATGTCGTATGGCCTCCAAACCGGCAAAGTTTTGAAAGCGCATCCGCAATATCTTCAATATTTATTAGCTCGGGATTTGGATTGCAAATATCAAATTTCAATCCGGAGGAAGTTTGAATAATCCCTGCCTTTGTTTGTCTCTCAATCATTCTGGCCTTTCTAATAGAGTTCTTCCTCCTTTATACTAATTTTTGGCCTAAAGATTAAAAGATTATTGTGGGAGGTTTGCATGCCCAGACCAATTTAGTTTTGTTTGCAAGGCATCGAAGAAGTTATGTGTTGTGGATTTAACAGTCAATAAATCTGGAGCTCTAGAAACAAGTAACTCGTCGCCCACTTGCATCTCGACTGAAACCTGCCCATCAACCGTAACAACGGTTGCGGCTTTTCTGTCATCCATCAGTTTCACTTTTATATTTCGATCCGGCGGCAAGATAATAGGACGTACTGTTAAGGAATGGGAACAAATGGGCGTTAATAGAATTGTCTCTAATTCCGGGTGTGCTAGAGATCCTCCTGCTGCTAAGGAGTAGGCAGTAGACCCAGATGGGGTTGCGATCAATAACCCATCTCCTTGAATATTTCCACAAAATTGATTGTTTATGAAAACGTTTACCCCAACCATACGGGAAATCCCTGATTGGGTTATCGCTGCTTCGTTTAATGCAATTTCTTCGAAGATAACTTTATTATTCCGAGAAAGAGTTGTTCTTAACCTTAACCGGTTGCGTAATTCGAATTTTTCGGCTAACTGGTCAATCTTTTCTTCGAATTTTGAAAATTCAAATTCAGCAAGAAAGCCCAATCGGCCCAGGTTGACTCCAACTAGGGGGAGATTTTCGACTTTAAGCTGCCGTTGAGTTCCAAGAATTGTACCGTCTCCACCACAGACAATAGCTAGGTTGAAAGTTTGTTGAATTTCGAGCGGTATTTTCTTTGAAATTTCGAAAACAGAACATTTTTCAAAATCGATCCTGCGTTTTTGTAGCAAGCCACAAATTTTATTAGCAGCATCCTGTGCGAATTTACTACCCGAATAAACAACTAACCACTTAGGGGTATGAGACATTGTGTCCTCTTTCGCCGATACCCCTTGCTTCGGCGGTTTATCCGGGATTGGAATAAGCCGTTTCGCTCGTTTTGCGATATACTCAGCCCACCAGCCACCCGGATGACCTCCCCACGCTGAGAAATATAACCTATCTTCGACGTAGTATCCTACAACTTTTTGGATAGGCCCATGATTCCATTCACACCAGTAGAACCCTGGTTTTATTTCCTTGCTGTCCATCAGTTGCCTTTCTGTTGCTTAGGCCTACGGCAATCTACAGAATTTTATACCTTGAAAAAATCGTCAGAATGAATAAACTTAAACCCACACCGTTTAGCGAAAGTCTCATCTGATTTCATATCCCCAACCATTGTTACCTTTTCAGGATTCAGTTTGTACTTTTCGACAAAATAAACGCCAATCCCAGGCATCGGTTTCCGGCAGAAGCAAGAAATTGGTGGGACCTTATGGGGGCAGAAACGATATTCGATATCAACCCCGAGCTCCTTATTCGTGAAATCGAAGCAAGCTCGGGCGTCTTCTTCCGATAAAACACCCTTTGCGATTCCACTTTGATTTGAAGCCCCCAACAATAATAGCGAGGGATCATCTTTAAGTAGCTTCTTAAGCTTCTCCCCCCTTCCCGGAAGAATTCGGATATCATCTGGGCTGGTGGGGTATTTTTTATCGCTTTTTGTTTCTCTGAGACACCCATCGTAGTCAAGAATCAAAGCAGAGTTACAATACTCCGGATCTAGGACTCGCTCAAACTTCCTTTTCTCTATAGACGTAAACCCTTCCTCTTTCTTTGGTTTTTCAAAAGCCTTCCGATACTTGAATTGTACTGCCGCCGGGAAAGTGTTAGGGTCTTTCTTTTTCTTAATCTCGTCTGGGGCTAGAACCTTCCCAAACCGTTGCATCATCCTCATGCAGGCATTGAATTGGGAATCTTCAATACTGGTATCAAGCCAAACACAACGAACAGGGATGTTTGTTTCTTTCCCAAGCTCAATTACAACCTTACGGCTTTCAATCGTGCCATAAGTGTTGTCGAGAACAAGTTTCTTTTTCCCTTCGCTAATAAGCTTCTTTGCGTATTCAGCAAGGTCTTTTAGAGTTCCGCCCAAGGTATCACGGTTAACCCGCATATAACCCTGATCCTCAAACTCCTTGCAGAGAGAGGATTTTCCGGCGGCGGGGTACCCAACGATTACGATAATTTCACTCATTGTCTTTTCCTTTGGTTAAGGGGTGTTTCTTAAGAAACTCTCTTGCGGCAGACCTGAAATACTTATTCTTGGATGTTAGGAGAGAAGTAATGGCACCCCTCCCTGATTTTGCTGCATTCTTAACCTCTTCCTTTGCGTAGAGCTGGCTATGATAAGGACATGGGATATCCCGCCGGTCAGGTAGGGAGGCATTCCAAGAAAAGCAAGTACAGCCGTGGGATTTTTGATAAAGAATCATTGAACCAAACACAAGGGGGATAATGACCAGAATATATTGTGGAAAAAGGCCAGAAAGGATAACCGAAATAGCAAACCCAATTATTTCACTGATTGACGTGCGCATTTCTTTAAGTGCCTTTTAGCATATTTACGTATATACTTATTTTGGGATGTTAATAGGGCCCGTGGGTCTGTCCCCTCCCCCAGAGATATCTCGAACTCTTCTTTCGCTCGGAGTACCCCGTAATGGTAAGGACATTTGTTGTTGTAGTTATAATCCTTGTGTGACGGCCATGAGAAAAACCAACTTCCAGAACAATTACACCCCCTAACTTTTTCGTATAGCCGACCCAAGTATAAACAACTAAAAGTTACAAGAACAAAAATTCCAGTTAATATTAATAGTATTGGGAAGATAGGAATGGCAAGGTAGGACTTAAACCGGATATAGTTATACCAGGCGCTATTTCCCTTTCTTCTTTGAAATCTAGATAGCATTTTGCAATCTTCTCGCCAAAACTCTAATACCCGAGCATTTATGTGTTAGTGCAGTAGGGGAGAGTAAAAGTTCTTTAATAAAATCGGGAGCGGCGTCAAAAGAAAGCTGCTCGAAGTCACAGTTAGAAAGGGAAAGGTGGGCATCGTCAAGAAATTCTGGGGAGTCCCCAAAATTCCAACAGTTTTCGGTAGGGATAATAGTGTCAACTTCAAAATACATTTTTGACATTTTACTTTTACGGTGTTTTCCGTACGCTATTCTTTTAAAAATTCCAAAGGCGATTTCCTCTTCTTCTTTTCTTTGAACCGAGTATGGGGAGGAAGGGATAAACTTTATTTTCACTAATGTATATGGTTCAAACATTTTTAAAGTGTTATGATTTCATCATCATCGCGGTTAGAAAGAACACATGGAGAATGGGTTGTCCCAATAAGATGCCCTTCAGGTAGAATGCTTGTTAATGCTTTGACTAATAAATATTGGGTCTCAATTTGTAAATGTCTCCCAAGTTCATCAACAAGTAAAATCCCATCCGGCGAAATTTTCGCCGCAGCTTCAAGCATCGCGTAAAGTCTTAAATGGCCCCCTGCCTTACTTTTCTTTAGTTTGTTTGGGTCCAGGTCAAATTCTGAAATTACCTTTTTCAAAATATCATGGGTATCAAAATGATCATTATGATTCCCAAGGATAGGAGCCTTTATTGTATCGTCCCCTATTTGTTCTCCAACTGCTGCCCAAACAAAAGCAAGGCGAGAAAACTCTAAGTCAGTTTTAACCGCCTCTTCTTCCTGTAAGATATGGTCTCCTTTAAAATATGTATATAAAGTTTTTAGCAAAGTTGTTTTGCCTGACCCGTTATGGCCAATAATAATTGTTCTTCGGGACTTCGGCAGAATCCTTACTTTTTGAAGGCCACCAAAGAAACTAAAACAAGCTTCTGTAATACGCATTTCAACTTAATCCTAAGAGGTTTTTTGGTTAGTGACCCTCTTCGCCCACTTCCTTATTTTTGGGCTTGGATGAGTTAATAGAGTAGTTAGGGGGACTTCTTCTTCGGCCTTCATTACCTTGTACTCCGTTGCCGTCCTTGCCGGATATATGGTAGCATGTTCTGATTTTCCAATTGAATAGACTCTGGATTTTGAAAAATAGAGATATGGGATAGAGCCTACATTTTTAAATAATCTATGCTGCTTCTCAATTGGAATTTTCATTGGGGTGCTTTATCCTGGCAGTACAATTAGGTTATATTTAAAAAATATGGTGAATTTTTTTTGTACTACGTAAGATTTGGGGTGGGAGGCTTAAACAAAAAAAGAGGGCTTGGGTGAATACCAAGCCCTCTTACACTTAACGATTCGTAATTTGTTGACACACGCTTCCCCGGTCCCCCTCAAGACTAAAAAAGGTATCATTACGAATCCGTGTCAAGCAATTATTTATACACCTGAATTTAAAGATTTTCTCGAAAAATTATCATTTTTTGAAAAATTTTTTAAGAGGGGTGCTTAAGAACGTCTTGGAGATGCTTAAATAGCTCTTCTTCCTCCATAAAGCCGTCGAAGGCATCCCCAATTTGTTTAGCAAAAATTACTTCTCCCATAACCGCGCCGTCGGTCGTAGCCCCAATGGACGCCGACAAGAAACCACCCCGGTATCTAATATAGAAACCTTTCCCACAAGTTGTATACCCCTCCCATTGCGAAGGACAGAAACAGCATGTTTATGTAATTGTTTTTATGGTGAAAGGGAATTGATGTTCCATTGAACCCTACACTTTTTCAGGAATAAAACAATTTTTACATTCTTTTGTGAACTCGATCTCTACGTCTTCCGGAGTCTCCGGGTGAACGTAATAGCCTCCACACCCCAAGCATACGCTAAACGTATATGGTCCATTGGGGGCATCCTTTAACCATTTCAGGATTTCCTCTTTGCCATCTTCGAGAATATGTTTTGGAATGGTGATTCTACTACTCATTGGTACCTCCTAAATGTTCAACTACACTACTGACAACTTCCGTGGTTAAACCAGCAACTTCGAAACGACCCTTAAAAGTAGTTTCCCAGTTTGGGTCTGCCTTAACTTCTTCGTTAGAAACCTCGGGCCAGTACGTTTGGAAATAGTTCTCTCCAAAGACTGCCGCAGTTGCGTCATCATCTAAAACAGCGAATTTTTTAACTTCTGGGTGCTTATCTAGCCAAGCCTGGATTTCATCAGCCCTATTTCCGTTTTTTGTGTCTGGAGTCCGATTTTCAGGGTCCCAAGCTACCCCGACAGACTCTAAAGCTTCGCTGATTTGCTTTCTATCTGACTTACATCGTCTCCAGGCAGAACTTAGAATAACGGTTGCTTTAGTTGCCTCTATAAGCTCCGCAAATCTTTGAAGCTGGGTTTCTTCGATGATTGCTTCGTATGTTTTGTCGTCAATTTTTACCCAACGACCAAAGGCCAGAACACCATCCATATCTAGGAAGATGACTTTTTCCAAGGAACCTTCTCCTTAATCGTAAATATATTCGCCAGTAAGCTCGTTGAATTTTAGTTTTGGGTTGGGGTCTTTGCTTTGGAAATACCCCCGCTCAATCTTAAAAGAAAGTAGTTCTTTTTCAGGGAAAGGCAACTTCGCTTTGTTAGCTGAGAACCATTCCAATGCAATAGCTTGTTTTTGTAGGGCTTGCTTAATCTTTGAAAGAGTAACCTCCTTAAATTCTTTTCTGCTTGCCTCTACCCCTTTATTAGCACCCTCGGAATGTAATTTTTTGCGTAACCCCGAATGTATTAGGTTTGCTTGAAATTCACCAGAGTTGCCTTTAAAGACCAATGTGAATTTAGTCAACTCTTCCTTGACCCAAGTATACGGACAGTGCCGCCGCCGGATAGGTTTTGTTAGAGTTGTATAAGTGAACGGGGAGTCATCTGGCTCCCTAATTACAAGGCCGGGTAAATAATTCTCAAAATCTATTTTAAGAATCCCATTAGGGCTATTCGGGCTATTCCAAATTAATGACACTCCCTTTTTATAAGGGCGGATTAACATAGGGGAAGGGAAATCAGTGCTGAAAAGAGGATTAAACTTCCCCAAAAGGCGAGCAAGAAAGTTTGCGGCCTCATTTATTGTATATGAATTTGGGAGAACTTGCTCAATTTCTCGTTTCTCCTGTTGGATAGCGGCTTCCCTTATTTTCTCATCCTTAGATTTGAATAAACCCACAACAACCTCCTAGTTAATTTCTTTTAATGCTGGAATAACAACTTCCCGTTGGTATTTGAGGACTAACTCAAAGAAATGGGAGTCCAGGACATCGCCGTCAACCGAATCTAAGACGGCAAGCCACTTCTTAATAAAATCCGGGATTAGTTTGTCGTAATGAAGCATTTGGATACGCAATTTTCGCTTTTGATATTTTCGTTCCCTAGAGCTCTCTTGAGTGAGATTTTCATAGGGCAATTCTTTTTTCCATTCGGGCAATTTTTCCAGAATACCTTTGAGAAGCGGGCGGAAATCATACTCTTTAACACGACAAATTACTTCCCACTCGGCAAAGAAAGCCGGATACATTGAAGTTGCTTCGGCCTCTGCCAAAAACTCTTCTCGGCGAAACATCTGCGTTATCCGAGATGCCATATCTTCGTAGGAAATAAGGTCATACTTAATTTTTCTACAAAAGGTTGTTTCCCTAAAACTAAGCTCCAATCCCTGCGGGGAAAGCATAAAATCTAAAGGAAGCCTAACTTCTCCACACCCTTCAAAGTTAAGCTCTTTTAGGCTTACAAAAGCTCTAATTAAAAGGCACAGACTTGGGGAGTCATTATAGAGGGTGGAGTCGTAATAATCTAGAGATACGTAATTTTTTAAGACAGAAATAACCTTATGCGGGTCGGCCATTTCTTTTTCTTCCTCCCCCGCCTCTTTTAGAATCCTTTTTCTAAATTTAGCATTACTGGAGAGAAAAAATTCACAATAAGTTTGTGCAGCGACTTCACTTCGTAAACGATCTTTCGTTGTATCGTTAAGGCGGACTAAAAGGTCCGAAAGGGTTTGGGCGTCGCAAATCTGAAACATTTTTTCCTCCAAGGTTAAACCAGCTATATTTAAAAATATAACGACTTCCTAAGGAGTAACGCAAGATTTTTTAATCTTCCAGTTCCTTTGTTACTTTCAACACCCGGGCTACGGCGTGTTTGATATTTTGTGGGGTTACCTTGATTTTGAGAAACTTTGCTATTGCTGAGACGCTAGCAAAAGACTCGCAAATTTGCTGGTTTATGACTTCGACTAACATCGGGTCCTGATCTGGGAAAGACTTAACTAAATCCGCAAATTCTTTTTCAACTTCCTCCCGGACAAGCTCGCTTTCTTCCTCCAGCAATTTTTGATATTCTTCTTTGGTTTGAATTAATTTGATAATATGAGAAAGATCGCCGAAAGAGCGAATTGGAAAACCTAGCTCGGTAAATTTTTCATATAGCCTTCTGTTTTGGAGGTCAATAATAGGGTCTTTGCGAACCTGTTGTTTTTCGGTGACTTCGAAAGCCTTCGATTTGCCAAAAACCTCTGCGAATTTTTCAAAAAGGCTTTCAGAGTGGGCCTTTAATTCTTCGTAACTAGGAAGATTATCCATTTTGTTTCTTTCTAAAGAGCGAAGCAATCTTATTTATAAAAGTCTTAAACCAGTACCGTCTTCTCAAAGTTCTTTCTACAATTTCGTTAAAGGCTTCAGTTACATCTGAAACTCCGGATATGCTTGCGATTTCAACCTTGGGTATTGTCCAGGTAGTGGGAGGAGCTAGGTACCCTGCGTATCGATTAGCATGCTTCTTTGAGTCCGCAAGGGTAGAATCGAAACCAACTCCTAGTTTCTCTACCGAAACCCGTGGGGGTTTCCCATCCCCATAATCCGTGTGAATAATAAGGTAGTGGAATGGTTCAACCTCTGTTTCTATATACCTAAGGGCCTCTAATACAGAACTAACCAGTGGGTCGGGACACAGGAGACTCTCATTATGATACCAAAAATAGTTGGGTCTCCAGGTGCAATTGAAAGCTCTCTGGTACCCCATCTGAACTCGAATGAAATGTCGTTGGTCTTTATCCTCGGAATCAGCGTCAATTTTTGCAATATACCCGTTGATACTAAGTTCAACTGAGTTAGCGGCATCCGCAAGTGCTTTTAACCGCTCTTCCGCAGTATTTGCGTTGCTTAAGCAACTAACCTTCTTGTCTGAAACCCCAAACTTCCTCATTTTTTCTTGGACTTCAGAAAGACACTCAACCGTTTTTTCATCTACGTAAAAAGTCATAATCCTTCTCCGGAAAAAATGTGTCGCGTATCCTATCCAATAAAAACCTAAGTATATTACGGGAATAGAAGCCCGTGAAAACGAGGAAAACCCCAAACGCCATTAAAAGTATATCAGATTCCCAATTTCCGGGAACCCTAATGAGGCATGCTATACCATAGGCAAAAGAGAGCGCCCCGAGAAGCATGAAAAGCATCAACAGAAGAGCACATGGGAATAAACTTAGGGTCAGAACAAGACCTAAAAGTTGCCAGCGGATTTGTTTTGTTTTAGAGGCCATAATCCTTCCTTTTAAATGTTCACCAAATTCAAGGGCACGCCTCCGATGTTATATTTTCACAATTCAGCCGCATGCAAAATTCTTCAAATTCTCTTAGGGAAGAGCTAAGGTATAGTTTTATAGCTTTTCTCACTTCTGGAGAATCGTGAGTTAGTAGTTCTGCGGCTTCAACCTCTTCAAGGCCCCGGGAAGAGGGACAGAGAACAGATTTTCCAAAAATAACATACTTATTTTCAATCGGGTATTTATATGGCGTCCCTGGTACAAATTTTTCTGAAAAGTAAATCGTCTGTCTTACAAACTCATCCGGTTGGTCTAAATCAAGATAAAAATCGGCTGTGACCCGCACAACAAGCCTAGTCTTGCTTCTCAGGAATTCGACATGTCGAATTGGATAATCCATTTTATTTATCAGCGGTTAGTTCGGACACGACCGCTTCCGTTATATCGGGAAGGTCTAAGTTCTGTACCCCTACCGAATTTTTTCTGGCAATCATATCATAATTTCCCTGTCTTGCGACGACACGGATTGCGGCATAAAATCTTTCATTTGCTCGTGCGAGTAAAACATAATAATCGGCATCTTCCGGAGTTAGCCCCCGGTTTTCTATTTCTTGGTATTCTGTTATTGCCGCAAAGGCAGCATGTATATCAACAACGGCTCCATTTTGGTATTGCCGTAAATCTCCGTGAAAGACATCTCGGGTTTCACCAACATCAGTTAACGGGATTAACAGTAAGCCGATTATAAAGACGAGTTTTCTAAGCATTTTGTGATGTCCCTTATTACCTTATGTTTATGGGTGAGAAATTGCATGCTTGGTTTTTTTGTGTGGGTTTCTTTTAACTCTGATGTAACAAAAAGTTTAGCCCCGAGTCGAACGCTATCCTTTATACTCGGTCTTCTGTGATAAATAATCGGATAAAATCCGGTCGGGAGAAAGCCTAACAATTTCCATTGGCGTTTAACCTCTGGAATAAGTTTTTCATAAAAAAAGTTTTTCGAATAACAAAGCTTCTGTTTCTTAATCCCGAGAACCTTAAAAAGGTTATAATTTCTAAAAGCAGATACCTTTGTCAAATAGATAGGATTGTCGGTATCAATGTCTGTTCTAAGGTTGCCTTCTTCAATATAAATAAGATAGTCGAGTAATATCTTCCGAACAAAATCTTCTGTTATTTTGTCCTTTGTGAAAACATTCCAAGCCCAGTGTAATTCGCCCTGCTGACTTGCCGCGCCAATCGTCTTGAAAAGTGATATTGCCTTCATTCCTAACTTCCTCTTCTTTTTGACGCCTCATAGTGCATTAAAGCGACGTCTGCCCAATACTCGTCTTCGTCTGGGGGTCGGCTACCTGCATTCCAAAGAGTCCGAGAATGTTCGTCAAAAGATAAGTATTCTTCAGAATCCGGGTTATACGTATAGCCTAAAGCTGCTCGCAGGTTTTTGATTTCTTTTTCCTGCTCAGTTATTTTTTCAACCAATTGGGGCATTCCTTCTTTTAGCAAGGCGGCAAGGATTTCCTCTACCTTTTTTTCTGTTTCCCCAGAGCTTTTATAAACATTCTGTAATACTGTTTCAATAAGACTACTTGCTATTTTCCTGAGATTCATCTGGATTTCCTTCATAAATTTCTTTTGCGAGTTTTCGCAGCCCTTTGTTTGCATCCGTTAAGTTTTAATGTGCCTACGCAAAAAGTCCTCCGCGTTCACGCGCGAGGATGAATTGTGTCAAAAAAGCAATTTTGCCTTACGTTATAATCCTCTAACATGTATAATTTTATACCATGGTTAGAAAGTCTAAAAGATCAACCATCACTAAATTATACAAGTTTAGAATCTATCCATCAAAAGATCAAATCAAGAAATTTGATCAGTTTTTTGGTGCTCGTAGATTTATCTATAATCATTTTTTAGCCCTCAAAAAGGAGCATCATAAAAATGGATTGAAATTTTCTTTTTATAAGGAAGACCAAGCAACTTTAACCCAATTAAGGAAGTCCTTAGAATGGATGAAAACCATTCATTCTCAAGCCTGTCAAGCTGCTCTTAGAGACCTTCACCAAGCATATAAAAACTTCTTCAGTCCAAAATTAAAAGCAGGACCTCCTAAATTCAAAAAGAGAAATTTCTCTGAAAAGTCTTTTAGAATCCCTCAAGGAATCAAAATTGAAGAAAATCTCCTTAAAATGCCTGCATTCCTTGAAGGAATTAGAATCAAAAGGCATAGAGAAATTAATGGAAAGATTTCTTTTTGCACTATCAAAAAGACTTCAACTAATAAATATTTTGCTTCTCTTTGTTTTCATGATCAAAAGCAGAAGAAGTTAAAAAGAACTAAGAATGAAGTCGGACTAGATTTTGGAATCAAAAATGCTTTGATTGAAGATAATGGTGAGAAGCATGATAAGCATCAGAATTTAGATAAATATCATAAGAAATTGAGAAAAAATCAAAGAAAACTTTCAAAGAAGAAGAGAGGATCAAACAACTATAAAAAACAAAAACTAAAAGTTGCGAGATGTCATGAAAAAGTTAAAAATGTTAGAAAAGATAAATTAGATAAAATCTCAAAAAAGATAATTGACGAAAACCAAGCAATTTATCTAGAAGATTTAACAGTCCAATTTATGATTAAGAATAGAAACCTAGCATTTGCTGCATCTAACACTGCTATTTCTATGCTGAAATCTATGATTGAATATAAAGCCTCCTGGTATGGACGAGAACTAGTTCTCGTCCCCCCAAGAAACACTTCAAAAACATGTCATGCCTGTGATTGGGTGAATAAGGATTTGAAGCTCAAAGATAGGGAATGGACTTGTTTAAGTTGCAAAACTCATCATGATAGAGACATTAACGCAGCTTTAGTTATTAAGAAAAAAGGACAATTATTACGTAGGGCAGGGACTGCCCAAAATCATGCTTTTCTATTACCAAAGGACCCACCTAAGGTGGTAAGTCCAACGGTTATTAATTAGGAAAGAAGCTCCTACGTTTACGTGGGAGTAGTTCACTCTATATTTCATATTTTCTTGTTTAGAACTAGTTTCGCAAATTTCCTTGCGCTTGGGTAAGGATACGTTAGTAGCTCGGTTACCCCTACTTTGTAGTAATAAAGGTGTATAAAATCAATTGCCTGATAGGTTTTAGGATTAAGTCTGGATACCGTTATAATTTCTCCGGCTTTGATATTGCTATTTTTCTTACAAAAATACTCGCTCGCGTAAATCTTTATTTTGAAAAGGGTGCAAAAACAAATAAGGACGTTAACTTTTCCCAAAGCGTCTTCTCGTTCTACAATATAAATCCGTCGATGTTCCAGCTCCCCAAAATTTTTGATAGATTCTGCTAATCTTGCAACGAAAAACCCGAGCAAAAACAGAGCTAACCAGAAGAAAAGAAACCAGGCACTTATTTGTGCGAGCTGTATCGAGCAAAAGATAATAACCCAAGCAACCAAACCATAGGAAAGAAAAAGCCCCAGATATTTAATTGCTGGTATTTTGCGTTCCAACATTTTAATTCTCCTCCCGTTGGGAGATTACAAAAATATACTCTCCATCTGCATCTTTGCCAATTGAAATAAATTCGTATCCCTCTGCATAATCGCTTTCAAACTTTGCTAGCATTAATTCTTTGTCCCGACCCTCTAGCATAACTATTTGGCCACTTCCCGATTTTGTAATTTCAATTTCTTTTTTTTGAACAGCCTCGTATTCAAATAGGGCGATGATTCCATAGATGAGAAGGATAATAATTGGAATAAGGATTAGCAGGCCCTTTGTGTGTTCTTCAAACCAGTCTCGGATGTCGTAGGAATCTATCATTTTCGGGGGTCCTCCACGCCATTTTTTTCCCATAGGGAGAAAAGCTGCGTAACTAGTTTTTTTGCTTCTTCCAACGAGAATCTGTGATCTGCTAACCACTCATCCTCTCGGTTCGAGGGAAGCGATTCATAGTCGAATTTGAATTGACGGTTCATACATCCAAAACCATCGTGAATACACCACACATCCTTATGGTAGTCTCTTCGCTCAATCCGAAGAGGCCTTCTTTTATCAAGCATTTCGTGTGTTCCGTCTTCAAGCTTGATAAAATCTTTGATGGAGTCTGGAATATGAATATTATAAGCGGATGGGATAAATTCAATGTTCATTGATTCCTTCTTTCTTTAGGGCTGGGATAACCACTCTCTTCCGGAAAGTTTCTGAAAGTTTCTGAAAGTTGACCTGGGACAAATCGTTATTAGTTTTATCTATTTCCTTAATTAACTTTTCTGCGAATTTTGGCAGAAACTTATTAAAATGGAGGTTTATTTTAATAAGCTCCCTTTTCTCCTTTTTTCTTATTTCCGCGCCTTTGCTTGTTAAATTCTCGTGGGTGATTTCTTCTCGAATTGCTACTTTTTTCCATCCTTGCGTGAACTTTTTTACTTTTCTTAACGCCGGTCGTAGGTCGAAGCCTTTAAGCTCATTTAAGATTTCAGCTGGCTGCATATCTATGCAACCAAAGGGTGGTGATATACAACCCCCCACAAACCTCCGCTCCCGGAGAAGTCTAAAAAAGTATTTATAAAGACTAGCATAAGAAGGAGACATTCTAACCAGATGGCCTAAATGGTGGTTTTCCTCGCGTAATAAAAAAGAAACTTGTAAATCCGTAGTGCCCCCATTAAAAAACTGATACCTTTCGGTAGACGGTTTAGGCACCCCCGCAACAGGAGTTAAGGCTAAAAGAAGATTAAACTTGTAGAAACTCATAGCTTCGAAATTATCAAATATAGGGGCACTCATAAAGCTTCTATGATAAAGGCCAATATCAAGATCATCCTGACGGGCGTGTTTTATTTCAGAAACTTGTACTAATTGTGATAGGTGGCTTTCAAATAAATCGAAGTTAATGTGCTCTTTTACTGCGTTGATTACTTCGTCCTGAAACCAATAAATGTCTTCGTGGTCTTTTAACCAATCAAGGGCACAAGTACCAAGTTGGTGTGGGAATATCTCTAAGTCAAGTACCTCAGAGACTGTGGCTGCCTTATAGATGCAAGCTTTTCTTGCTGCCTCATTTAGGAGGATATCCTTTACTTTTGCGTCTACTTGAATTTTTGTGGGTGCAAGGTTCGCAGTGATTGGGAACATGGATAACCTCCGGAGGTGACAACCAAAAACCTCTTAATCCTTATACTGAATAAGGTTGGTTAAATCTTATCTGGTTAACCTAGCTACTTAGCAGTGTCTTATTTTCTCATCATCTGGCTCTGTCGGGGTATCGAGAACAATAAAGTTGTGGAGGTTTTCCGCTCCCCATAAATGGTAAAGCATATCCTCTAGCTGTTTGTTTGTTGCTGCGCCGAGTTGCTCAAAAAGCTTTTGAAGGGCAGCAGCACGGCTAACGGTCAAGGTAGAGTCGGCACCCATTTTTTACTCCTTGTACAGTTAAACACATTTTCTTCTAAAGTTTCATTTCCCCTTTAATAGTATAAACGGGATCTTAAGATTCTGGTAACCCTAAAAATTATTATTTTGTGAAATTAGCGCAACTCTAAGCTTTTCTTTTGCCCAATCTCGCGCTCCAGGATCTGGGTGTGTGAGAAGAATTGAGAGAGGCTGTTCTACCATTGATGCAACAGAATAATTTAGGGTGAAATGCTTTTGTAATGCACCTTCCCAGTAAACATAAACCCTACTTATCCTGGGAACTTTTCGATACCCATTAGGGGTGATAATATGCAAAACATTATCTTCGAAATAAAGATAAACCTGCTTTGTTAACTGGACTTCGAAAAGTTTCTTCTCAAACATAACTATTCCTCAAGTTTCATTTTTGCTATTTTACGAATATAAGCATTTTCGTGTGTTAGCATTTCTTCCATACAAGGAAAATCAAGTTGAGGGAAACCTTCAATGAATTGAATATGCATCGTAGCATGCCGGAGAAAGACAAGAATTTCTTTTCTCCAATTCGTCGACGAGGGTTCTTTAATCTGAATCTTCAACACCTGATTCACTAAAGATTTTTCATATTTATGGAGATAAGAAATAACAAGCGATTTAATAGTTAAGTCGTCTGGCTTATCTGGGAGCCAATAAATTTCCTGCTTATATATTTCAATAGAGTTAAAAATAACACAGTATGGAGGTTTTTCAAACATTTTAGAAGTCTTTCGCAGCTTGCCGAATCTGTGGGGAAGGATGCGTGAGAAATTGAGTGGGGCTTACTGACTTAGAATTAAACTTCTCCTCTATAATAACATGGAAAATCGTTCCTGCTGCCCCTAAGTTACAAAACATTTCTGAATATCTGCTTGGTGTTACAAATAATAGACTAACAGCGGGTTCCCCTTGTTTGAATTGTTCTAAGGCTTTTGTTTTTATAAAAACAAATATCGGGGATTGCCCGCTATACCTAATAAAAACGTGGTGCCCCTCTGTTATATCATAGATACCAGGTTCCGGTATCATTGAACTCCATCGTGGATCCTTATTATTGAACATCTTAGGCTAAGCAGTCTTTTGCTAAGTTACGGACTTCTGGAATAATTTTTCCCAGATACCTCGTACCTGGTGTTTAACCTCTGCTTGTGTTTTATTATTATCAACAATATGTGTGCATCGTTTCCGTTTTTCAGGAAGTGTTGGTTGTGCTGCGTCCCGGCGAGCTAATTCCCCTGGTTGCCACCCACGATATTTAATCACTCGCTCTTCCCGAATTTCTTCGCTCGCGTCAATAAACACCCCGACAGTTACCAGCGATTCCATCTGGGAACCAAACAACAGAGGGACATTTAATATGATTACCTCTGGGGCATCAGCGGATGCAATATATTGCTGAAATCGTTCATGAATTGGGGGATGAAGAATGGCCTCAAGGTCATGACGCGCAGTGGGATTTGTGAAGATCATTTTTGCTAAAGCTTTTCGGTCAACCCTATTCCCTACCACAATATCAGCGCCGAATTTTTTCGCCACGGCATTGCGGATAGAAGCTTTTGTATATAATTTTGTAACTTCGGCATCCGCGTCTAAAATTTCCGCCCCCAAGTAACGAAATTCATTGGCGACAAGGTCTTTTCCGGCACCTACCCCACCATAGAGGCCAATTACAATGGGTTTCATTTGTTTCCTTTTCATGCTTCTCGGCACCTTTTAACACATCTAATTTTGCCCGTTTTAGTCTATGATTTTTAAGTTTCCTTCGTTTTGTTCATAGATCCGTTTCCACATTTCTTTTACTTTTCTAAAGTTCTTTTTGCCTATGGCGGAATCACAAAAACATGCGTCGAAAGCAACTTCAACCTTGGATTCTTTTTGCATTCTAAGAAAACCAAAAATTGAGTCATGTACACAATAAAGAGCGTTAACCCCACAAAAACGAATTTTTCTTAAATTAAACCGTGCTGTTTCTCCGGCATCTATAATCTCCATCGATCCATCATCATTACATTTTTCAGTATAAACAACATTTCTATAAGACCCTATTTCTTTTCTTACTTCCGGTAGCGAGGCCCCATATTCCCCGATATCATATTCAACTACGATAATACCTGCTTTGCGTCTTTTTGCTAATTTAATTTGATGTAAAACTCCAGCAACGGCATGTTTTGCTGTCTCAAATCCAGGTTGAACATCAACGATGACTAGCGTTGTGGTGTTTTTCATGGATTAATAGTCTCCATCTTCTTCTAGTTTCCAACCAATTATGCAATTTTGTCGGACGCAGCGGAGTTGTTGTTTCCAGCCTTCGATCAGCGTGTCGGAACTTTGAGTAGCCTTTTCCTCCTCAGGTTCTGCGTAGCGGACTTGAATGTGAACTCTACTACCCCAAGGGGGATTATCAACAATGACATATTTATAATCTTCGAGGGAGAATTGTACCTTAACGATTTTGAAATAAGAATTGGTCAGGATTACATTTGAAATAAACTTTTGGAAGGTTTCGATAAAGGTAAGGGAGAAAGGATCGATAGAAACAATCTCACTCCAAAAAGCTCTCCAACCCTGGCATAAGGTTTGATTATAATCTGTCCGCTCCTCGTTGGGGTTCTGGGCAAAAAAGCTTAGTAGAATCTGTTCTCGGTAGAATTCCCGGAATTTCCCAACCAGAACGGATGCAGTCTCTTCCCATCTGCTGATTCTTTGAACTCTCCGATCGAATTCCTCTTGAAGCTGCCCTTCAAACTCGGTTCGATATTTCATTTGAATCCTATTTATTAAAAACAAATTCTTTAAAAAGGTATTTTACATATTAAACTTTGTAAATTCCTTTGTAATATTGAATCAGGTTTTAGATTTTCAACCTTGCATCCCAATAAGCCGGTGAAGATTATAACAAACCAATGGAAGGAAGAGTTAAATCGGGAATTACACCTTAATAGAGGCTTTAAGGGTCTTTGATTGTAAACCAATAATGAAAAAGTAAAATCATAAAAAAATCGATCTGAAATAAGGTTTTCTTTCAATTATGGAAGTTTTTAAGGCTCGATTGAACAATCAATAAGCCGAAGATAAATAATCTTCTATGATAACTTAATGATTGGCTATTTTAATGCCAGATATCCCTTTTTGGGTCCTCCTTTATATAATGTTTCCCTTTTGACTAACGAAAGAACACCAAAAGAAAACCCTGGCAAGTGCCAGGGTCAAATTATTATGTAGAGGAACTAGCCGAGAACTTTAGTTTCTGGAAAATAATTTTGGACAGGTTCTTCAAGGTTTTTTGGTGCGGGGCCTACAACCCTTAACTGACTTGTCCCAACAGTAGGCAACCCTGCCTTATTCCGAAAGGGTTTAAGAACTTCCCGAACCGCTTGCTTTATAATATGTTCGTGCCAGGATTTTCCATAGACATAGCTCGAGATGCTTGATAAAATACTATCTACAATAAACTCGTGCCACGTTTCATCCTTTAGAAGACTCAGGTTTAGAATTTGAATTTTATGGATTCGTCCTGAGTTCTTTCCTCTGTATACTCGAATCCCCGATCCGTATTTTTTCTTCTTTAAGGACTCTTTAGTTGTGGTAAAGTAAGTAAACTCTAAAGTTAGTTTATCCTCCTCTATTATTCTACGACAAAGAGTTGGAATGTCAAAAGAGGACACGCCAATAGTAAGAGAACCAAAACTCAACTCTGTTACGATTTCAATAATTTCAGTTGTCATAGCGTTTACTTGTTCCATAATAGAGTTTTAAGGCATAGTCATCTAGGAGACGGACCAACCCGAGACATTCTAGCCCATTCCCCATACAAATTCGCTTTCTCGTAATCTCCTCTTTTGAAAGCTCGTCTGGGTCTCTCCACACCGCCGCCATAACAATCGACTGGCATCTTTGAACAAGTTCTTCCATTAACTCCTCTCGGGTTGCTTCGGCTAGGGTTTTTCCGCTGTCTGGCATTTTTTATCCTCCAAATTCTGAAAGAGCCCTAAACTCGTTTTCGGGCATTTCCGTTTCTTCCCCCTGAATTTTAGCGCCGGCGTCGAAATATTGAGAAGCGAGTTCCCCCGTTTCTTCTAGAGACCCAGATAACACAAGCCATTCTTCCTTAGTTTCTGTCCATTTTGTTACTAGCATTAGTTTCTCCTTATCCAAAAATTTGTAATAGCATGTAGGCTACAATAACTGCAACGTATAACCACAATAACTTTCGATGTGTTTTTTCTCGTCTTTCTCTTAAACTTCGATAATATTTTTTTGTAACTGCTAATTCAAGTGGGTAGATAATACTTTGATACTCTTCGATCCTTTTATCTAATTCAATTTCAGCCCTATACTGGGCGTTAGTTGTTATGGGCCTCACGGGGGCCTTAATCATTCTTGAAAGCTCCTCTCGCTCTTTTTGGACGAAACCAGCCGCATGCTTGAATTCCCCTTTTTCTAAAAGACGGTTAACCTTTTTTACCAGCCCCCTAATTTTAGGATCTTTGTGTGTGATATACTGTTCAAACATTAGAGCTTCACTATAATCCTTTTACGAAATTTCGAAAAAGAATATTCTTTTTCTTTAGGTAACGTCTAACTATACTCGCTATCCCTCTTTTTAATAACTTGTTTTGCTACCCGACGAAAAATGGGAAGTTTATTTGTTAAGTAATTTTCTATCCGGGGAAGCGGGAGAACCTCTTCTTCTTTTATTTTTACTATATTTAAGGTATAGTACTCTGAATCAACCCCATAGTCAAGTATAATTTCGGCTTGTAGGAGAACGGAAGTTTTTAATTCTATGTTAACTAGCTTTTCCAAGTCCTTGGAGGATTTATAAACTTCCAAAATAGCAAGAATAAGAGGGGCTAAGTCCTTTCGATAAGGAATCTTATTCAGGGGTTGCTCATAAACTAAATTATTATAAGAATGGCCCCAAAGTTGGGCAATAATTTTCGTTTTAAAGGGGAAACTTTGTGTTAGCCTAAGAGTTTTTTGGGACGATGCAAACATTATCTATTCTCAAGTTCCTTGGCAACAGCATACCAGGCTTTTTTAGCAGACCTAAAAACTTTCGCGTTAGGCCTATCGGGGTAAAACTCGCCATCCTCATGTAAAAATAGAAGATACTCATTCTCCGAGTCCGGGGTTCCAATAAGAACAATACCCCCAACCCATCTATTTTTCTGCTCTGCTAAAGTTACAACGATTTCTTCAGTCGCCATTTGGGTAATCCTCCATATATTGGAAATTGGGCCGTCCCCCTAGGTCCTCGTAAATAGTGTCTGAGACTTCTTCTAGCTCTTCAATGAAGCCTTCTCCTAAAAGTTCGGCGTCTTTGTCCGAAATAGTCGAAGTCCCCCCAAAAGCAGTCGATGAGCAGCATAGCTTAATATGTTTCTTTGCTTCATCCTTAAACATAAAGATGAAAGCTCCCATCCCTTGCTTAAAAATTAAACCATGCTCATCGCAAAATGGCTTCACTGCTGCTTTGCGAATAGTGGCAGCAGCTTCACAAAGTTGAAGCTCTACTTGGTCGTTCGTGTATTCAATTAAATTTTTGATATTTTTCTTTTGTTGTTCTAACATTCTATACCTTTTAGTTTAGGGGTCAAATTTTGCATCTTAAAAATAAACTTCTTTTCTTACCTCGTACCCTAGGTTAACTAGTTGCCCGAAAGGCCGCTTTTTTCGACGTTGCTCTATTGCAGTAGACCCATAAGATAAATCATCAATCATTTTTTCATTGCCACAAACATAAACTACTGTATCCTCTGGTCTAATTCCATACTGGCCAAAATACCAGAGGAGATTACGATTAACCCGCATAATATCGTGTTGCTGGTCATCTGCCAACCAATTTTTGTTGCGGCCTGGGTGTTTTTCAAGCCCCGGAATTTGGCTTACCGTGTTACGGTAAGTAATTTCAGGGTATGTCTCATCTAGCGCAAGCAATTCTTGGTCGTATCCAAATTCGTCTTCGTAGCTAGCCCCTTGGAAGATATAGATATTTTCGAATTTCTTTTTATAATACCCTTCTGGTTTCTCAAATGTTCGATGGGCATAGGCTTTTATCATCGAAACAAAAGGAGCAATGCCGGTAGTTGTTGCTACAAAGACATGAGTTTTAAATTCTGGGTCTAAAAGAAACTTTCCCTTTGCGGTGGGTTTCATCTCTAATTCCTCCCCAACCTTCATCTCCCATAATGGAGGGGTTAAGGATTCTTCTGTTTTAAGTTTGTCCGGGACTCGTGCGATAAATAGCTCAATTAATTCTTCGTGTGGGGCAGAAGCAACGGAATAAGCCCGCTTTGTTTTCCCCCATGAAAGTGTTATATATTGCCCAGGTTTAAATTCAACAGGAGCTTCGGGTTTAACCCAAAGGCGGATTAATTCTTGGTTATGGTCAACTTTTGTCACGATCTTTGCTTTTATGAGCTTAATCATTCTTTAATCTCATTTTTACGTATTGCCGAATTAAGGGGTATTTGGATGTTAAACCTTGCTGAAGGTTAGGGGCATCCTCAACGGGCGTTGGGGTAAAAATAGACTTAGGTCTATAGGTTATCCAGGATTGAATCCAAAACGAATATCCGAATTTGTAGCGGCCCTCAATAATAGTCTCTACGATAGTTAAACTCCCTTGATTATTATGTGCAGTACAGATTTTATAGGATATTATACTGTCTTCTTCCCCAAGTTTTTCTATGGACTTTAGTAAGCCCAAGAAGATAAACTCTTCGTCACTTAATGCTTTATATGCTAAGGGTGTTTCCCAGCAGAAAGGGCTATCCCGGTGGGGGTGGGTTTTAATTGTCTTTGCTTCAAAGACCTTCATTAGACCACTTTCTCCTTCTTGAGCAGGAATTCGAACCTTACTTGGGTCCCCGGGAGAGTCCAGCTAACATAGTATTGCTTATTTGTTGTTTCAACTACCTCAAGTTCCTCCCCTGCCGGGATCACAAGGAAGAGTCGGTCAAGGTCAATACTATGTTCTTCTTTAAGTTTAATTTTCATCGTCTTTAGGTACCTGTTTAGGGTAAAACTGTTAGGGTGAAAGGTGCTATATCCGTTGCAGTTTTATGGTCTTCAACACAAAATGTTATTTGGAAAGTGCCGACTTGTTGTGCGTATCCAATAATAGTATTTCCAGGAGAAGTAAGATATAAACCCAAGGGAAGTCCTTGACAGGAATAGGAGTAAGGTGGGGTACCCCCAATAACGTTAACCCTTGTATTATATTGAATCCCTGTTTGGGCATTAGGAAGCGAGGTGGTTGTGATCGTTAAGGGAATCGTCCCAGAAACAACAATAACACATTTTCCTGCGTCGTAATGTTCTTGATTATAGTTTTCGCCGCTATCAGACACAAAACCATAAAATTCAAATCTTCCCTCTTTTGTTGGGACTCCATAAATCAGGCCGGAGGAATTGCATTGTAACCCTGGGGGAAATTCACCCCCAATGACATCAAATTCATAGGGCTGGAACCCGCCAATAGCCTGTAACTGAACACTATAAAATTTCCCAAGGACTGCTGCAGGGATATACTCTATTTCTTCTAATTGAAGTTCTATATATGGGGATGTTATAACTATAGGGTTATAATCACAGCTTAACATTAAAATAAGAATGAGACTAATTAAGAAATATCTTATTTTTAGCATAATCCCTTCCCCTTTCTTTATTAGGGTGGCATTTGTTTAATGGGGCGGCCTAGAACAATATCTTCTCCACCACCTAACCCATAAAGGTCTTGTGCCCCAAGGCACTTGTAGCCCCGAGCTAGTAAGAATGAAAGTATCCCAGCATGAGCACGCTTGGCGTCACAAACAGCTTGGTTTGCTGTAAGCTCATTCCGCCCTTCAAGCTCTGCCTGTCGAAGCAAAAAAGAACCAACTAACCGCCCTCGTACCCGTGGATGGACTGTTAGATTTTTAATTTCAACATAGGACTGGTGGGTCTTATGACGTTGCCAAATAACAATCCCTGCAAACTCATTGTTCCAATAACAAGCAAGGTGACGCTTCGTACCCCCAGCTAGCTCTGGCTCTATTCTCTCAAGCCAATCATTAAAATCGGGATAGGAGCTGGGAGCTACCCACAAGCGAGGGCCCCGCAAAAAATCAATTACCGAATAAGGAGTAAGGTCATCCTTGAAAAGAATTTTCATGCCTTTAAGCATTCCTCTTATGTAGGAAGTTCGCAACGATTTCCGGATGGTAGTCTCGCAGAATGTCTTTTATTTTTAGTCGCGTCTTAGGCGACGCGTGGGTCAAATAGGTTGAAAGATGCGCCCGAACTGTTTTTTCTGGGAGCATCTTAATGATTTCAACCTTTGCCTTTGGGAGTAGCAAGCGATTTCCAAAAATATTACTTTTCCCAAGTTCAAGGTCCCAACCTTTTTGAAGAAGAGATTGAATCTTTTCCTTAAGATATTCAGACTGAATCCTTATAGCCTCAGTATCCTTTATTGTTAACCAACTCGCGTATTCCCGGTTAAGTTCAAGTTTTTTAGAAGAGAGCTGCTTAAAAACAGAGTCTTCCGTATCTTGTAAATGGTCTTCTTTCCAGCTCGGGCGACCTTCGGATACTGGGTCTGCCCATAGGAAGAAGCGGTCAAGGCTTAAGTCCCAGGCATATGCCTGTGCTAGTAAGACTAGCTCTTCCTTGGCAGAAATCATATCGTACTTAAAGAATAAGTCGATTTTTTGCCCATGCTTAGTAAAACATTTTACATACCCCGACTTCCTCCTAATTATTTCACTATAGCTTCCCCATTTCCATGAATCTATCCGCCGCGATTCTTGAGACACCCAACCCTTCTGTTTCAGAAACTTTGCAACTGCCCTAATATTTACTGCGCTAATGAAAAAGAGATCTAAGTCCTTTGGAGTGTCTGAATGAAAAGTATCTCGAACAAAACCCCCAAAGGGGAAGCCGGGGAAATTAAGTAATAGGTCTTTCGGGATATCAAATTTTGCTAAAGCAAGCTCATACTTTTGATCGAAGCGAATACGGGGTTCGTATGTAATACTAACTCGATCAAGCTCTTTATGATGTCTCTTAAATAAACTTAACATTTGGGCGTTAATCCTTTTAAAATGATTTTAGCAGCTTTTCGGGTAGCTTCCCGTTCGTGAGTGAGGTACAGTTCAAGGTTAGGGCTCTCGCCTTTTGCCAATTCAATCCAATACATAATTTCACAGGCCGCAATGCCGCCGTCAGAAGCAAAACGACAAAAGAACCCACCAGAAAGTTCAGAGTCTGCAGAATATTCGGAGCTGATAAGCGTCTGCCATCCTGTCCTAGCAAATTTTAAGTACCGTAAAAACAGGGCCGCAATTTGTTTTCGAGATGGAAAATTTTCAAGAAGATAAACTTGCTCTTCCCCAATTCCTCTTCTCGAAAAGGTTATTTTATACATGGGTTCCATGCTTTGGAAATTGCCCGAATTAAAGGAATTTCGTGCGTTAAGGCCTCTGGGTCTTTATGATGCCCCAGAACAACTGCTTCAATGAGAATCACCCAGCTATCATCTAAAGTGGGGTCATCCCATTCTTCACACTCTTTTTGTTTTCTCAAGTAATTTCGGATTTGCATCCCTTCCCGAAAATGAACAGGATGAGGGATTTTGCCGCTTATTACAGGGGAGACTGTTTGGTATTTATCGTAGTATTCCTGGAAATGAGCTTTCCCTTCATCCCCTAACCACTCTTCAAGCTTAGTTAAAAGGCTTCGGATATTATTTTGAAATTCCATTTTCTTTTACCGCTTTACGCTTAAAGTAGAAATCTACGAAATCTTCGGTCAAACGTTCCCAAGAGCATATCCAGACAAGATATTCTTGTAGAACTTGACGTGAGGGTTCGTTCCTAAATCGTTTTTTAATCATTACTACCATTTTCTTCTCTTCTTGTTTCCTTTTATAATGTTCTAAAACTTTGAGAAGAAAAACAAAGGAGACTAAGACGACTAGAACGGCAAAGATAGCTGTTGCTGTATTCATTTTGTTTCCTTACGTAAGGTATTCTTCCATCAAGAATTGACCACAGGAAGCCCCAATCGAAAGTCCTGGGGGGATGTAATATTCATGCTCGACTTCAATTTCATCTAAAGCTTTCCTAAAGGACTTAAGCCTCACCCTCGGGGATGGTTTATTAACAAGGGAATCCTTTTCATTATAGAAGAGGAACTTCACATTAAAATCCTTATCTTTCAGCAGAATAGCTAGAGCTTGGGCATCTTCTTCAGAGTCGTTAACCCCTTCTAAGAGAGCATAATGAATCTCTACAGGATTTCCTGATTGCATCCGGAAAAAATAAGCGGCTAATATTGAGGGTTTAATCTCTAAAGCTCTGGGCATCCACTCCTTACGTTGGAAGTCGTTAGTATAATGCAAAGAGAGGTGTAGTTTTACAGGAAGCTTCCCAATTCTTTTAGTAAATTCAAAGAATTCGGGGTAATGGTTTTTAGGTAGTGAAGTCGCTACGGCGAATCGAGTGTAGACCTCATAGCTATTTTTGATTAATTGCATAGAGCCAACTACACCATCGTTATTTAAGATTGGCTCGCCACACCCCATATAAGAGATCAATAAAGTTCTTGGGGTCTTAGCTAATTCTAAATCAGAATAAACATAAGCGACCCCATCAGCGATTTCTTTTTCGGTAAGATTTCGCGTCTTTATTTTTCCGATATAATCGGTAGTATGGCAAAACTTACAGCCAATATTACACATAGTTTGGGAAGGAACACAAATAATATCCTTCCCATCATCTTTATTAATGTAAGAAAATTCAATGATTAAATTATCATCAGTATAAAAGATATACTTCTTTGTGCTATCTTCTTTAGACTTTACGATTCTTTTAAGTTTCATTCTGTTCCTTAATTCCTTAAAATTTGTTATACTTCGACGCATCTTCCCATTCGTCGTCTCTGTCCTGATACCCTTTAACATTTTCAGGGGACGTTTTCCCTATCTCGGTCGACACGCTCCATTTTTCCCTCGCCTTCGGATTAGTATCCACCAAATTTACCAGACGGCGAATATCCTCCTCGTTGCCCGCCCAGACAAGGAGAATATGACCATTATGGCTAGGCATGCGCTTTGACCCATACCGGATACCCGACCTGTCAAGGAATTTGCGAATTTCCGCTAGCTCGTCCCCGCCAAAGCCACCTCTTGGCCCACCTCGCTTTGTCAAAACTTCAATTACAACTTCGTACGCTGGATCAACTCTCGATTCAGTTGATCCAGTGGCTAATTTAACGAGGCGTGGTTTATTGGTATTCATCTCAAGTCTCCAATTCACAGGGTTTAGAACTTTCAGCCGACTATTTCTACTTGCCATAATTAGGCCCACACCTCTCCAATTCTTTTTTACGATTTTTTTCTTCTTGGGAAGAAAGGTGTTAGAACTCCAGGGGGAGAAAAACAGAGTCGAATCCAACTTCAAACGCTTTTTTCGCTACGGCCCTTACTCTAGAATGCCGAGAAGTTAGAAAAGCCTCTAAGGGAACTTCCTCCCAATGGGGTTTGATAATCAACTTATTATCTAAGGTATTCCACGTATAGCCTGGGCCATACGGCGTCTTATTCCAAACTAATACTCTATCTAAAATTAGAACGCTGTCTTCGGTAACCCGAACAGCCATAAGAGGGGAACCAGAAAAAGGTTGTGATGCTAATGCCCGAGGGATTTCCTTCACTATTTTGAAGAAAGTATATTTCATATTAAATCAAAAAGAGGAATGCAATATTTTTTAACGAGATGCCGCGCTAGGGGATCTTTGCCGGTGAGAAAAGAAGCAAACGTTGCTTTATTCAGACCGATTTTTTTAGCGTGGTCTAATATGTCCTTTTTATCAACAACATATTCTTCGTGGATCAAAGAACTCCGGGTCTCGATCGTTAGTTTAAACCTTGTTGGGTCTAGTGCTAAGGGGCCCCAGGCTAGGAAAAGAAAATGTTTTTCGTCAAAGGCCAAGGCGGAGGCCAAACTCTTTCTCCAGGACATTCCGAAAAGAAAACCGTGGGAAACCCAACCTTTCTCCATATATGTTGGATGAAGCCCCGTCAGCTTTCCTTTTTGGGACATTACTTGTTTTTGCTCTGCCGGGGATAAGAGGCATTCAAAAATATTATGGGATTCCTCTAGCCCTTTAGAAGGTAGCATTTAAAACTTTCCAACGAATTTCTCATGAAATCGTTTTATCCCCATCTCGTCTTTCGCTCGAACTAGAGGGCCTAGTTCCTTTAGTAGTTCATTTATATCGAATTCCTTTTTAGTTAATGTCTCCAAGGTCATTCTTGCTGCAGCTACAGCATCTATTAACGACATTAATTGAGCGGTATCTAAGCGGCCGACGCTTAAGATTTGTAGCTCTGCTAACCGAAAAAAGGTTTGCTTTGCATACCGAATTGCGCTTCTTTTGCGGGACCCAAACATTAGTCTACCTTACCCTTCTTCTTCTGTTTCTGTATCCATTGGTAACAGTATTGATCAAGGATCTTAACGATACTAGGAGCCCCAAGAAAGGCTTGATAAATGTTGAGGATGTTGTCCCTCTTGTTCGCAGCTAAGTGCATCCACAACATCCGAGCATCTTCGGGAGAAACTCCCATAGCGAGTAACTCCGCCTCAAAGTCGTCACAGAAGAGACAGCGACTGAGCCAAGCAAGGTCTTGTAATGAGTATTCTCTAGGCATAGTTAATCCTTTAATCTTTTACGAATTTCTCAGTCCCATAAAGCTTCGCCTCGTCCGGCTTACAGGCAGGGCATGGCCCCTTTGGAAACCCTCCCATTATTTGTCTCTCACACCCCTCTATGGGGGAAAGGAATAGACGAGCCCAATACCACCCTTCTTTTAGCGGCACGTATTTCTTATCATTGCACCTTGAGCAGTTTGGCAGATCTTGTTTTTCAACAATTTCTTTAAGGTCTTGCTTTTTCTTCCGTAATGGCCACCATCTAAATTTCATGTTTCTTTCTATCCTTCTGCTAAGGTATAACCGTAATTATCAAAAAGGTAATTTTGGCGAACAAACCGTAGTAACTTTTCTTTAAGCCCTTTCCTTCCCCGCCATAAATTTATTCTGGGGAAGTCAGGTGATTTGTTTGGGTCTTTGAGATAGAAATCTAAAGCTCTTTTCTCTTCTTTTCCAAGCTTAACCTGTTTCCTAAAATCAGCAATCAGAATTTTAAGTTGTTGTTCTGTTAAGATATCGAAAGAGATATTTTGGTCCAAAAGCACATTGCTTACCACCTGCCTAGCTTTTTGACGCTTTGATTTTTCAATCGTATGCCGAACTTCCCATTTTAGGCAACCAATAAACCAAGATTCAACTTTAGAGATTTTCTTATACCGCCGAAAACCGAATAAAGGCAAAACTTTTCCGGTCTTGGGGTTGACTTTGGGTTTCATGAGATGAAAAAACATAGATTGGATGATCTCATCGGGATCCTGTCTGCTAAAGAATAAAGGGTATCTCCTTAGAAGAAAATTCCTAAAGTACCTATCAGAGATTCTTTTCGCTACCTGTTCTGCCACTCTTCTGGCGTCGCGTAATCTAAGCATAACCTTTCTCCGGTTGGGCCTTTGAGTACCAAAGATCAGTCCCACCCGCCCCAAATCGAGTATAGTGTTGCGGGCCTAACTCAAATCTTAGATCCCACCAGGCGTCAAAATACCCAAAGCCCCTTTCATTTATCTTTTTTGCAAGCTGCCGGACCTTAAATGAAGGGCAAGTTAGGAGCCGGGAGATTCCAGAATGAACCTCTAAAAAACCCCAACCCTGTATCGGAACTTCGCTCTTAATGAAAAACGACCTTATTTTCGTTTGGGATACTTTATAAAGGAAGAGAATACGAAATCCCGATTGGATACGAATTTTATTCTCAATAACGGTAATGTTTGTAAACGCCATTAGAGCATAACTACGAAAATGGCAAGAAGAAGCAAAAAGAAACACCCCAAGTTAACTACACGATCGTCATTTACGTATTCAGAATGTATTTGCTTTAGGATTTTCTTATGTATAACAACGAAGCTATCAGTTAAAACAACTTCATTAGTTGTTATATAGACCCACTCTTCATAAGAGTTTGGCATTGTATCTGATCCGTCATCATACATATGAGTTCGATAAGTATGACAGATAAGTTTCTTGTCCTTCTTATTGTAATCAAATTTATGTTTTGTCCTCGCATCTGGGGTTAGAAGTTGTGGCGGCAACCTCCGAGCAGAAATAAGAGGATTTACAACTTCTTCCCCCCAAAAGCTTAACATGTCAAACTTATTTTGTATTTCTTGGTTAAGCATTTTCATTTTTCCACCCTGGCGGGTCCTGTTCCTTTTCCCAAACTTTTATTTCCTTCAAAGCCCCGCTTTACGGAGCAATACCGGTACCCCAGAAAAATTCATCATTCCCTTCGAATTCTTTCACGAAATCAAGGTACTCTTGGCTAGGTTCCTCGGCAGTATTAAACCAATATTCCTCATGGCCATTTTCCCATTTTTTTAGTTCTACTATAACGGGAGTGCCCTTCAAAATACGCATGACTTGGTCGAGCACCCACAAGCGGTGATGTCCTCCATCATATTGTCCGTAATATTGAATATATTCTACGGCCCAATCCTTTGTTGTATACCCCTCGTATGGGGTGCCAGTGAGATCTGTGACAACTGTTGATCCAAGATAACCGTCCATCTTTTTCTCCTTAAGTCATATTTTCGTCGAAGTCTTCAAGATATCCGTCCGTTTTTCCCTTTTTATCTTAGCCTAAATCAGTTTCGTACCGGATATATGAAGCAAAGTCTCGAGCTTCAGCTGGAGATACTCCCTTGGCTAGTACCCACCCTAACGTAAGGGACTTCCAATCCTCTTCATCGTCAGGGTCGACTTCACCCCCGAGATCAACTACTTCAACCTTAAAAAGTTTTGTTAATCTTGCCTGTTCTTTTTTTGTCATGCCTCTTTCCTCTAGGATTAGCAAATAAGCACAGCAGGCGTTTGCCTACCCCCTTTATATTTTGAAATACCTTTGATTAACGAAAGAAATTTAGTCTTTTGAGATGCTTTCGTTAAGGGGGACCTCCCAGCGACACCGAGACTTAAAGGATTGTTTTTCAATATCTCCCTTAAAGGCTAGGCGAGTTCCGGTATCCCCCATTTTAGCACAATAGGAAAGCTCGTTTATCATGTTTCCGATAGTTTCTTGATCTTTCTCAGAAGAAATAATGTCTTGGCGAGTAGCTAAAAAAAGAAAAACTGTAGGAAGCCCCGCGAACATATCCATCGCGATTTCCTCCCGCTCAACTCCCGACCACTCCATAAAGGCAGCCACTTCTTCATTTATAACCCTTAAAACATTATCTGAAACTTCTTTGGGCAAGTCTTTAGGTTGGGGAACAGGACCGCAAGCGCAATTAAACCCCTCCACCTGGATCGGGGTAAATTGGATAAAAGAATGTGTCTTTACAGATGGCATAACAAAGTCCCCTATGAAAAATCTTTGACTCTTGCTGAATAGGCGCAATTTTGACAAGTACAAGCAAAACTTGGACGAAGCTCGGCCGGCTTTTTTAACCTTTCAACTTTAATGCACGCCTCCGGCTCTTTGGGAAAAGGAGACCATGTAGTTTGTTCGAAACTTGGGGTTGCGGGCTCCCCCAAAGCGGTGGTAATAAATTTTGATCCACAAACTGGGCATTTCAATGCATCTAACTCAATCATAATTTTTTTCTCCTAAGCAATATTTTGCAGCCTTACGCACAGCCTTGCTTTTATTTGTGAGACATGCCCTGGGATCTAGAATTTCTAGTTTTTCAATACTGTGTGAATAGCTAGGGTCCTTAGGGGCTTCCCAAGAACCCGAAGACCTTGCTTTTTCAAGTCCAGTTATTAGTTCTTCCTGGAAAATAGAGCCAAGGTGATTCCTATTAAGGTCATCGAAGATATCGCAACCAGCCCAAAGTATATAGATGCTTTCCTTCCTTATGAGGTAGTAATGATGTTCGAGGAGATAGTCGTATTTAACGAAAAAGATCGTTCGATCGTGTTTACGAAGCCTTTCCCTCAGCTTTTCTCTATCTATTCTCATCCTTAGCCTCCCGTATTTTCGTTACTTCTTCTCTGATAGTTTTATGTATTTCTACCCCCTTTGCTTCTTTTTCGATATAGAAGTTAAATGCTTCCCATAACCCTTCTATATCATTGCGAGCGTCAGGGTCCATGTCATGCGACCATACAAGGATAGGATGTGCGCCAGAATCCTTTTTCTTACATGGAATAAATGGTCCATGTTTACGCCAAAGCCGTTTACGCTTACGGGCGACGAAAAGTCTGAAAAAGAACATGCGAAGCCATTGCTTCCGATATTGCATACGAAATTCTTCGCTAGAAGTATCATAGTAACGCTCGTAAGAGATTTTATAATACGAGTCGTCCAGGACGCAATTCGATAAAAAAGATTGTAGCCCTAGAATAAAGTCTGCCGGGTCCTCGTAAGAGCGAGGGCCAACGGCTTTCTTAAGTAGACTATAAATACTGGTGTTCATGTGAGCACCAATACTTTCATGGTCATCCGGATGATCTATCTCCCAAAAGTAATATTTCAAAATTTCATTGTAAAATTTCAAGATTTCTGGAGAGTCGTTATGCCGCTCTTCCCAATCTTCAATGCTTTCGAGGTCCAACTCAAACTTTTCCCTTGCTTGCTTGATGTATTCCGGTTTCATGTTAAATTCCTTTAAGTGGTTGAGACGTGCTTTGCGTATCTTTTTGCTAACTTCCGGATATCAAAGTGTTTGTGAGTTAGGTATTCCTTAAAATTTTGTGTGAGAAGGGTTTTAAGGCTTTGGTTAGCCTCTAGATGCCTATCAAAATCATATAGCTCCACCTCTGAAAGCATATCTATGGAATAATGCCTACTAGCAAAACCAGATAACCTTAAATCCGGATGTTTCGGATGTTTCTGCTGCGGATAGAAAGGACGAACGAAAATTGTGGGGTAACTACCTATCTTAATATTAGTACTTGAAGAATAAAAGAAAACCAACTCCGTTTCAATGTTCTTAAAATCCATGCTCGGGGGATACCAGGACAATTCCCCCTTAAGAACAAGTAAATCCCCATAGTTGAAGGAAGAAAATGCTTCTAGAGAAAGATGTCGGCTCATTTGTAAAACCCCGGAGTACCATAACCAGGGTTATTCCCATAGAACAAGAGATCTTCGTTAATCGAGGGAAGTTTTGGAAGTTTCATTAATTTATTGCCCGTGCAATGCAACTCTACACAAACAGGAAGCTCCGGGAGGGAAGTTAGCCGGTTACTATCACATTGCAAAATACTACAAGCCGGAAGAGCCGGAAGGAGAGTTAATTGGTTGTAGTCGCAGATTAAAATCTCACAAACAGGAAGCTCCGGGAGGGAAGTTAGCCGGTTACTATCACAGTGCAATTTCCTACAAACCGGAAGAGCCGGAAGAGAAGCTAAAAGACAATTATTACATTTCAAGAAATCACAATAGATAACTTTTTGCTTTTTTTCTTCTCTAACCCGAAAAAATTGAATATCCACCCATCCCCAAACATACTGATTCTCTTTAGGAATATAATGAATAACATCTTCGATAACTTCGTATCTCTGGTCAGTCCTATGAATTCTCTCCCTAACCCAGTTTCTTAAAAGAGGATTATCCGCTGTTAAGTATTTTGAGAGATGCTTATTCATTGCAAGCTGGTTTAATCCCCGATCTTGAAATCGTCGCCAATAACAAGATGTCGTGTGGGTTTATTGCCGTAACGAAGTTCGTGTTCTTCCCATCTCCGTTTGGCTTCCTGCACAAACTCAACGAATTTATCATGTGCGTTTTCAGTAGAGCACCCCACCACTTTAACAGCGATACTGCAGTTGCCAGTACCTTCAACTTCGCCAAACATTTGATCCCGATTCACTAAAGGAAAAATATCATGCTCCCATGCCCAACGTACCGCTTCAATAAGATCCATTTTCTATCCCCTTTCTAACAGGTGTTTAAGTACATAAGTTTTTTACCTTTTTACGGATAGGGGCTGCCGCCCAACTTTTCTTATCCTTACCCCAACCTTGTTCTCTTGGCTTCGTTTGGGTAAACCGAAGATTCCAATAACTTTGGTTTGGGTTCTCTTTACATTTCATCGTCGTCCCCCTTATACAAGATTTAACAAGTTTTCGCAGCTCAGCGGACCCAACGGTTAAAAAAGTTTTTAAGGAAGCTGGGCGATTAAGGTTCCTAGAGTCGGTGCTAACTTGTCGAAGCTCTAACGACCAAGAAATCTTGGTAGAATAATTATAAAAAGGTGGCACTAGCCGTCTTAGGTAAACTTTCCCAGCTCCAACCGTGGGGGTGCTAAGAAAAGATTCTAAGTTGGAGTCCTTAAGATTAAAAGAAAGTATTTTTTTATCCCATACCCCGGATAGATAATTACAGAAGGTTAAAACGGCTTCTAGTTTATCCCTTTGTTTCGGAAACCTAGAAAAATAAAAGTTTTGGTTAAATAGTAGGAATTCAAATCTTATGAGATAGTTTGTTTTATATTTCATGTGAACTATTTGTGTTTCCTTTCAGCCTTGACTCCTAAAAAGCATTTTTCCTACCTAATATATAAGCGACCCAAGTTGACCAACGAAAGATTTTTAGTTTTACGAGAAGAAAGCAAAAAAATAACTACCCAAATGATTAGGTAGTTATTTTAAAACTCTTCCTTGAAGCTTATCTAGGATTTCTCCATCTTCCTTGACCACAGCTTCCCTGTCCACCTCTCCCTTGGCCGCCTCTTCCTCTTCCAGCATCCCTATTCTCGTCCCTTGTTACGTTCTCATCCTTTGGTACGTTTTTTCCATCCCCACCAATAAATTCATTTAAGGTCCTAGCCCTAGCGATAATCTCAGCTTCTGTTGGGGCTTTCGGGATAACAAGGTCTTTCGGGAATGGGTATTTTGCTCGTTCTACTTCAGCTCCATGTTCCCTATAATAATGATAGTCGTCCATTCTGGCAGTCCAATTTCTCTCTTCGATATCCCGATGAGCATAGAATTCCTCCATGAGGAGATCTTTGGACATTTTTAGTAGTTCTAAGCGGATTTCGTAGGGAGTTTTACCTGAGTTTGACATGATTTTTTCCTTTTGTATGTGTGTGTTAGGTTTTTGAAGGCAACCCATTTAACCTAATTTATATTACACTTTACATTTGCTTCGATCTTCACTAATCTTTTAGCCCCTTAACGAATTTACGAATACAAGCAAAATCATCTGTGAGAAATGATTCCAACTTTCTCGATGTTTCCGTTTTAACCTTTTCAACTGAGAAGCGAACATCCCCGAAAAGAACAATCTCCCCTTCTTCTGAAACTCTCTCAGTTTTGTCTTTATTAATTAAAGTGAAAGAATTACGAAAAGCATCTTCCCGAATCCCAACCTTGTTTGGATCCATATCATAATAGAGAATGTAGTCTTTCAATGCCTTGAGAAAACAAATCCGTATTTCGTCCTTTGTCGGATAATCCTTAAAGAAGTGAAGGATTTCATCCCAACCCGTCAAGGAAAGACAGGGGCTTTGTTTAAAAGTTAGTAAGTACATCGTTGTTGGCGTGATCAGTTTTTCCACTGCTTCAGCTTCACCTTGGTTTTATATACAAAGTACAAGAAACTATCTTCTCCGGAATATCTTTTGCCATATTCCCCGACTTCGTGAAGGGGCTGCAGGGCCAATGTTTTGAAGACAGGGGCTTTGTTTTTTCTGGGGTTTTAAAATTTGAGGAGAAAGATTAGGTGTTTTTGAGCTGAGACGGCCTGTTGGTGTCAAACCTGTCGGTCCTGTCGGTCCTGTCAAACCTGTCAGTCCTGTCGGTCCTGTCAAAGCTGGGCCTAAATATGGGTCAAAAAAGATCTTCTCCTGTTTATGCCTCACGTAATAAAGAAGAGTATCCCCCCTTGCTTTGAATTGAGTATAGCATTGAGGGCCTAATTCAAAGCGTAAATCCCACAAGGCATCAAAATATTCAAAGCCCCTTTGGTTTATCTTCTTTGCTAGTTGCCGCACTTCAGGTAAGGAGTGAGTTAATAGTTGGCAGATTCCAGCTTGAAACTCTAAATATACCCAAGATTGCACTTTCTCGTCAAGTTTAACGAAAAGTTTCTTCCAGCCTTGGGAGTTCTGGTAAAAAAGAAGAATCCGAAAGCCATGTTGGATTCTAACCTGGCTATCAATTATTTTAATGCAGGTAAATGCCATTCATTTTCCTTGAAGCCTACCTTATAGAACGAAGAGCTTCATATTCTTTTTTAGATATCTCTACAGAAAAAATAATATGATAAGGAGTTTTACTGCTGTTTCTATCCTGGGCCATAAGCAAAAAAGGACTTCGAGTAGATACAACCCACTCTGTATGAGTTTCGTAAGCTTTTACAAAATAATAATACTTCATTCTACCTTCCTTAAAGCAACTCTGTTTTCAAAAACTTATCTTTTTCACTACCCCTTCCGATATTCAATGTTTTGCTTCTCAAACTCTTCCCGAGACCATCTCGAGGGCATTTTGAATAAATGATCTAAGTTAGAGTGAATGTGGATACCTCCCCTTAACCAACGATCCTGGTACCTAATTTCCCCCGTAGGCAAAACTACCATGAAATCTAGAAAATCCTTTCCCCTCTCCGTAGAATCATGATAGCAAAAACGATCAAACTCAGGATCCCAAACACAAGCAAAGACATGCGTAGTAGGCTCTGAAATCTTTTCATATATCTCAGGCACTACGTCCCGCTCGAAGACTTGTTTAGTGATATGAACAATACCATAACCAGCAGGTATACCCAAACTTCTTAATAAAGCTATCTGCAAGTTAGCCTTATTCGTACACATACCTTCCCGTTTCAAAAGCGTTTGACTAGCTTTAACAGAGCAAAAATCGAAAGTATATGTGATCTCTTCGCGCATCCACTCACAAATATGGTTTGCCGCAACTTTGATATCCTTTGTCCTCCCTATGATATCCTTAGCCTTGCAGAAAATCAATTCGTTATCTGAATCACAGATTTCAGTAGGAATAAGAAAAGGGTCGAGATGTAAATGTGCTTTTGATTTGTCGAACATTGCTAACTCCCTAAAAGTTAATCTTGGGGGTTTAGGACCCCAAGCTCAACCAAAGCGTCGCGATACCGTTTTTCATCCAAGAGTTGTTCAGCCCGACGAGTTCTTTGAGCCTTACGACGAAGAGCTCGAGCATCCTTAGACCAAAATAACATCCAAAGAAAATGTAGGATAACCCCTACGCAAAGAACTCCAAGAATTAATCCAGCGATCAGTTCGTTTAACATATTTAATCCTCTTCTTCCATATCGATAGTTTGACCCGCTAAATGATGGAAACAATCTTCTAAAAATCGAAGCTTCCCATTCTCAATAAATAAATGGCATCTTTGCGCCGGAATGTTTTTATTGATTAGCAGAGAGGGCGAGAAAGTAGGTTTCTCCATATCCCCATCCCATTTCCATTGTGGTACCCGAAAGGAGTGGTAGGAACCACAACCAGGGCAAAAGAACATTAGCGAATCTTCACACTTTGTTAGTTTTGTCATGAATTTTATACTATGAAATTGATTTCACCATCAGAAAGATTATTCTCGATCTGAAGCTTCGCTCCCCTATAATGTGCAACACGCCCTCTCCTATATTTTTGAGGTAAACATATAAGGTCAAGCTCAGGCCCTAAGAAAAGCAAGAAACTTCTATAAGTATTATGATTAATCCTAAGGTAGCGAATTTTTCTTCTTTTAGGGAATTGAGAGTCTAAAGAAGTTTTTGAGAAGTTTCCTAGGTCAAGCTTGATAGTTTTTGAGAGCATGTTACCCCCTATCTATCCGAAGGATCATCAGGATCACGATAACCAGTCTTACCAATAGCATGGCGTAACAACAATTCATCCCCAGAATTATACTTAAGGATGGCTTGGCTATCAGTGGCACTAAACTCAAACCTTGTGCCAGTACCCACAAAGGCTTTCACAACCTCTATCCCTACCTCTTTTGGTAGGCGCTTCTCCCTGTTCAAAGACATTTTCTTACCTTCCGTGTTTATTGGAGACTACTGTTCCCCTAGGTCAATTTCAGAGAGATGAGCACAGCCGAATTTACCATAACCAGCAACCCCTCCCTCTAAAGCATCTTCCTCCCGAAGATGTATCTCCGCATAGTTGCGTTTTCCTTCCCCACTAAAATGTAATATGAGAGCATAAGGTTTTTGATCCTCAGCAAGGTCCTTTAAGATAATAAACCCGAAATATGCCGGAGGTTGAGAGAACTTCTCCAAAACGGAAGCAGGAATAGTTTCTAGGCAAGCATCAAATTCAGACTTTATCCTGGGGTGGTGTTCATTCCCCCACCCACTAATAAGCGTGGTCTGGAGAAGATCCCCTTCCATATGAACAATACGTAAGTTAGCCCCCTCCAAGAACAGTTGGTCGATCTGGATTTCCTGGTGGTAGTCGTAGTGAAACCCGCAAGAAATTAGAAGCAGAAACAGAATCAAACTAAGCTTTTTCATTTTGCTATTTTCCATGGTTTGGGATTTGAGAGGGTTTCCACGACCCTTTATACGTTAATTCTTAATTAGTTTTCCTTTAGTGTCAATTGTATAGCTAAGATCTCCGTTCTCTTCGTTGGCATAGACTTTTTTGAACATCTTATATTGTGATTTGTTAATATTCCCAGCATGGAAAAGGCCCAATAACAAACCATAATTAAAGAAAATAGTTTCTTCGTAACCTAAGGCAAGCCTGATGTTCGTTTTTTCAATGTATTTTTTCAATTCTGTATTATTCATTTTGATGATTGTTTGTCTTTGAGATTGTTAGAGAGTTGTTGAGAGTTGTTGAGAATTTCTCTAAAGCTCTTTCTATTTCTTCTGAACTAAGGATTGAGCTGTTTGAAAAAGTTCCTGTTTCTTCTATTTCTTCTATTTCTTTACGTTTTGCTTCTCCCAATTTTGCTTCTTCTTGCTCTGCAAAAAACTTATTAAGTTCAAATAAAATAAGTTTTATGGCAGAAAAAATTTCATGCTCTTCCCATTCTACAATTTGCTTTGTTGTAAACAAATTAATTGCAAAACCATGGCTTTCAACATTTCTAATATTTTTCAACATTGTAAAAGAATTATTCATATGAGGGCTCTCGGAACTATCCTGTGTCGATTTACATAGGGTATAGCGCAAAAACTTTTCCAATGCTGGGTGGCCTGCGTCCAGCTCAATAACTTTTTCGACTAGGGCACCAAGCAAAGGATTGGTTTGATTTTCCCTATCTATCTCTATCCCTTGCAAAAAAGCTATTCCCGTTCTTTTTGAAAACGTAGATAAATTTAAAAATCTATCTCTTAGGAAAATTTCAATTAAATGGGAATTCGGTCTTTTAGAGTTATAGAAATTTTCCAATTTATATTGCGTTAGTGGAAATAAGTGACTTAGCCGACTCTGTGAAATCTCCGGAACCTTTTGGTTTTTAATCTTAAGAATAAAAGCATATATTATGAGCTTCTCGGTTGGCCCAGTAAAGGTCTTTTCTAATAAATGGAATTCTTCCGATTTAAGAAACCCAAAAAATGTTTTATCTTTTAACATTTTTAAAATATTCTGTTTTTGCTGTAACAGCATTATCAGATCACCAATAAAAGCGATATCTCTATCAATAGTTTCTTTTGCTTTCTTAGCTTTCCATTCGCTCCATTCTTCCAAAACTTTAGTTTCTGCTGTATTCCTTTCTTTGGGGTCTTTAGCTCTTTGAATTTGTGTGAGTTTTTTCTGAGTACCGTCCCATTCGTCTTTGATCTCAACTTCAAAAAGAGCTTCAAAATAATTAGACTTAATTCGACCGGGGTCAATTTTTTCAAGGGCGGTTTTTAGCTTTTCAAGCATACTTATATCTAGATCAAAAAGATTTAGCCGAGAAATATAAACGAGGCTAAGAGCTCTAAAGATAGAAGCATATTTTGTTTCTATTTCTTCCTCTTTTTCTGCCAAACCTAAATACTGATTTATTGCTTTTGAAAGCTTTTGAGGGTCTCCAGTTAAATGATAGAGAAAATCATTACATTTTGCTTGTAAATAAATATCAATAACTGATTCCGAAAGTTCTTCTAGAATTTCTTTTAATTTGGGATGCCTTAACCAAAAGTTAATATTGTTGATAGCGGCGGTAGCATCAATAAATTCTAAGTGCTTTATCCTTTTTAAGGTAGAGCTTTCAAGCACAGCTCCAAAAAGATTGGAGAGTTCAGCTCGAAAATATTTTTCATAAAATTCTTTCGTTTCTCCCGGGAATAAGTTTTGAATTGTAATTGACCTCCGCACACAATCAAGTTGAGCTATAGCTGAATTTATAGCTAGAATCCAAGTTTTTAGGTTATTCATTTTTCTTTGAATAAGCCAATTTTTTAGGATACTTAATAATTTCATCGTCTCCTAATCCTCCATTATTAAGTTGGGGTGATGTGTCTCTGCGTGGCAGTTTGCGCAAAGCAGCATGTATATTATACAAAAGCCATAGGAGGTAAGTTGTGGAGAAGAGTTTAAATCAAGTCTTCTTCTTCCCCGTCGTAGGGATAGGAGTTGTCAAACCGATAATGGTATTTTAGGGCGTCTGCGCATATAATATTTGGTAAATTCTGCCATCTTTCTTTATTAAAGCGATATTCTAAAAGCCACCACTTGTTTTTTTTGTTCCGGACAAGTATTGTATTATTCTTGAAGTCGTATTTTCGCTTGAACTTATTATCTCTCAAAATCTCAAATGAATTGTGATCATCATACCCATCAAAATCTAAATCTGGATTAGGTTGCCCTTTTTCATCAAAAATATCTTCTTGGAGGTTTTTATAGAAAATTAAGCGTGCAATTGTATCACAGATATTATCTGCCATTAAGTCGACGCCATAGATTGTTGAAAGAGAATCTTCAATGCTATGGTATTTAAGTTTTTGTTTAAGAATTTGAATAAGGAATTGACCGTTGCCACAGGAGTTGTCGAGAAAAGTTTTTGAACTATCCTGTTTTAACATTTGCAGGACTAAGGTATTTGGAGTAAAAACTTCTCCGGTTTCTTGTGTTCTCTTTGGGGTTTTCATTTTAGCTCTACGTCATTATAAGCTTTTGGAATTGTATTCTTAATAAAAATAATTTCTTTTTTTGATAAATTAGACTGATTAAAAAGTTTTTCATCGGACCAGGGCTGTTTGAAATTTTGCCAGGGAATTAAAGTTAACGTTATTTTATTAATTGTTCTATCAAATTTAGCGATGCTTAGGCAAAATCTTGCGAAGAAAGTCTTAAGATAAGAAATACAATTTTTAGCTTCTTCCAAAGTTTCAAATCCGATATATCTTGTTGATGCTTTATCTGGTTTCTTCAAATACACCTTCGCTTTTATTCCTGCTTTTTTTGAGAGCTCCTCTGCGAAGAAAGTAAAAAATCTAGAATTTCCTCCCCACTGGTTGTTTTCTTGTGTTCCAATTATATTGCAAATATAAACGTAATACTTTCCTCCCCGATTCAAATTTTCAGCTAGGGATCCTTTGTTAGTTACTTCTTTTAGAATTTTCTTTTTTAAGGATTTATAGAAAGGGTTATTACCATATTTATTAATTTCATCGAAAGAATTTACTTCGTATTTACTATACTTCTTTAAGTCTTCAAATTCTACCTTAATTTTTGAATCTCTCTGCCGAGATTGAATAGTTGTTATAGATAAAGTCATTCCTAAATCTGCATCGTCTTTAGGAAAATATTTTTTTCCATCGAAAAAGTAAAACCCTATAGTATATGGCTCAATCTCTTCCCTAGATTTTTTAATATCGCTTCCCGGAATCTCGTTCAAAACCCAGGTTGCGGGGTGAACAAAAATTGCTTTTCCCCCATCATTTAAAAGTTTTCTTGCCTTCTTCAAAAATTTTAGATGAAGCCCCCTTTTATATGGGGGATTCCCAATAATATAATCGAATTTCATTAAAGTTTTCCATTTTTCAAAATCCTTTTCTATTATATTATTATACTCAAGATCCTTAAGTCTTTTTACCATTCCAGGGTCATTATCTAGTAGATATAGAGAGTTTTGAATTTCTGTATTATTCCATCCGGATTTTTCCATTTCCTTTTTGAGTAAATTTGCTTCTGTTCCATACCCCGCAGCAACATTTAAAATCTTTATTTGTTTCTTTTTTAAAGAAATTTCTTTTAAAGCTTTTTTCCATAATTTTTCCGCGTCCCTAGTCCCTAAAACGGCGTTACTTTTATTAGAAATTCTATTTTTTGTTCGTTCGCAAGAAGGAATTGTTCCACTTTGTTTTTCTAGCTCAAAATCTTGAAAGGATTTTGCAACAATAAGGTCTAACCAGTGGGTATTTAGAAATTCTGCGTCTATTAATTGAATAATCTCTTCAACTAAAATTCCCGTTAATTTTTCGAAATACTTTTTTATTGGGGTGGCAGCTTGGATTATTTCAATACATTTGCGATAACCAGCTCCACAATTTGCTAGCTCAGCAACAGTTATTCCTGTTTGTCTATTAAGAAATACTAGTTTTTTCCGTCTCTCTTTTAATAAGTCTTCGTCTGCTTCTGATTTTTTTCCAGCTTTATTTCCGGGCTTTCCATGGGTTTTACATGGTTTCAAAACTTTTTCTTTTTTCTTCCTCCTGGTTTTTTCATCCTTTACTTTATCTAAAATAGAAAGTATAGTTTTATCAAGATTCGGATCTTCCAATTTTAAAATTGATGCTACTTCTGCAATTCTTAAAAGATTTTCTTTTTCTAATAGGGTCTCGATAACTTTTTCTGGGGCCATTTTTATATAGGAACCCACCTCATTTACCCTAAAAATATTCATCGAATCTAAAACCCAATCTTTTAAAGCGTCCGCTATTGAAATTTTTTCTTCATTTGCAACGATTTTAGCTTCATTCAATAATGTTAATAAGAAAGTTTCATCCCGATTAGGGTCTATTGATAATGTAATAATGGCGCCCCTCTTCTTGGTTTCCCCATTATAACAGGTACCTGGAGTACAAACTCTAAGCATTAATTGCGAAGCAACTTCTTGGGATCCTTTATCATACATTTCGATAACAGCTTCAACTTCGGAAACAGAGAAGCTTCTCACACCCATTCTACTACTGGCTAAGATTATCACCCCCTGCTTTTCTTTCTCCCTAGCATCCTCAACCGCATTTTTAACAATATCTTCAGCGTTTCTGTTATTTGTATTTAAATCGTTATTAGCTTCCCCTTGGAGCTGGATAACGATATATTTTTTTAACCAGTCCTTTGTTAAATTGTATAATTTTTCTAGCTCCTCGTTTTTAATAAAACCAACATCGATTTTTATAACATGCGGAGTTTTTCCTAGGATTCTATTTAATGATAGCTCCTTAAAATCTTCATCATCTAAATCAAAAAATCCGCTAAACAGTTTTTTCCAAATTCTTGAATTCTTGTTGACGTCCTCAATCATTCTTTTCCATTTAAAATTTCCAGAGTCTTCTATATATTTTTTTAAATCAGGAATTTCGGAGTTTAATTTTAATTGGTAAAAATCTCGTTTGACGCTATTTTTATGAAGTTTTTCTATCTGGCAATAAGCAGTTTCAATTAACCCATAAGTTTTTCCTTCTTGGCCCAGAGCTAATTTCGAAAGACCTGTTCCAGATGCGTTAATAAGGATAGCTGGCATGTAATTCGCTTTCTATTTAAACAGATACTTGAAGACTTTGCGTCCGTGTTCTTTCCAAATACCCAGATCCCCCTCATCTATAAAAACAAACTTTTTATCATCATCGTAATCTTTAATGGGTTTTAAATACCTTTCAATTTTAGCTTCATCAATATGAGAAGAAATTGAAACAACTGCTAGGTCCCCAGAGTTTAGGGTATCTTCCATTTTCAAATCATAATTTTCCTCATAAATATCAATAAATCTTATGTTACGGAAATCTTCGTATTTATCAATTTCTTTCTCGAAAGAAGAATGGGAAGAAAGAGCATAGGCAGGTAAAAGGAGTAAATTATTCCCGTATTTTTTATTAAGTTCTTGGAATAGGCGTAAAGCCCAAAGAGTTTTTCCAAATCTTGGGCAGAGATTAGCAATGATATTACAAATTTCGGAACTTCTGCCTTCTTGTATAAATTGGTCTATGAGAAGCAGACATTGGTTTAACTTTTTCTCTTGAAGTGGTTCGAGTCTGAGAATTTCCCTTGGGTTTTTCTTTTGCACCCTTGTTATAAACTCTTCAATTTCTTTAATACTGCTTTCTTTTGTTCCGTCGTAAGAAATATTAAACCATTCACACCCTTTGCCATCATATTCATCTTTTGGTTGCATTCCTCTTTGTTTAAGTACCCGATGAAGATCTTTATCCCTACGAAAGTACGAAGTTTTTTCAATAAACCATGCCTTAAATAAGATTTTTTTCTGGCTTTCGTTAGCATCCCCCTGCTGATTCATCCGTAGCCAAGCACATTCTTCTACAGATTTCTTTTTATCGACCCCTTGAATTGTATCCCCAATTTTAATTGATAGTTTTGTTTTTTCTTTTTTCTTTAGTTTCAAATTTGCTTTTGCTAATTTGATTTTATCCGGATAAGTATAGGCATATAAAACAAAATGAGTTTTTGTTGAGACCCTAATCATCTCAAATTCTCCTAAAAGTAATTTCCTTTTGGCGCAACTTCAACCCTAAATATATAACGATTTTATTTTGAATAACGAAAGAATTGGATTAGAAATAGCGAATCGTAATTAACTGGGATTTTAATGTGCTATTTTAATCCTAACTCTTTTCTTGCAAGATTTCTTAAATAGGGGTATTGAGATGTTAGATAAGCTTCTCGGGGGAGGTCTGCTTCAATTTCTTCAAATAGTGAAAGATCAAATCCAAGATCATCCGAGAGGGAGGCTATTCGGTATAGCCAAGAATTTTTCAACGGGACCTCTACTTCCATTTCCACTTCCATTTCTTCCCTTACGTAAGTCCCGTCTTGCCAAGAATTTTTCAACGGGACCTCTACTTCTACTTCCACTTTAGTTTTCTCTTTTACGTAAGTCATATAGGACCAGTGAAACGGGTCTGCTTTATAGAGAATATTAAAATGTTTAGTAAAAAACTTTTTACACCTGCTCCTTACCCCATCCATTATATTACATAACAGTCTATTAATCTTTTTATCGTAGTGTGTTATAGCATCTTCAAAGAAAATCCAATTCTTAGGGATATCCTTTTTATGAATGGGAATATAAATAGGGTTAACAGCGAAACAAAGAAGACTGCATCTTCTGGTGGGGTTTTCGAAATCCGCGTAGCCCATCTCCATCGAAATAGTAACATTATCTAAGTTATTAAGTTTTTTCCAAGTTTCTTTCCATCCCGGAAAAGGGTCCAGATCCAAAACATAATCAAAATAAGGCTGGACTAGGCTACCTAAAAAGTCTTTTGATATATACTTTTGAAAATCTTGAATAACCCGGCCCTTTAACGTCATCTCTTAACTCTCCATCTCTAAATGCGGGTAATGAGTCCCCATGTGACAATTTTTTCGCAAAATAACCTGTATATTATACTAAAAAGTATTGGAGGTAAGTCTGTGGAGAAGACAGGAATAGAAAAAAGAATTGAAATTTGTAGAGAAAATGCAAAGAAAATAAATTCCAAAAGGTATAAATGTAAGTTTTGTAGTAAGGAGTTTACAAAACCGAATCTAGTTAAACACGAACCAGCATGTAAACTTAATCCTAAAAATATAAAACATTGTTTGAATTGTGGAGAGATTATAACCTCTAAAACAAGTGATAAGTTTTGCTCCCAGTCGTGTTCAGCTTCTTATAATAACGTAAGAAAGAAGCCTAAAGAATATAAAAAGCTTTGTTCCCGGTGTGGGGAAGAGTTTATAATTAAGGGGCATAAAAAAGCAGCGATTAAAGTCTGTGGCAACTGTAGTTGGGAAACTTGTGTTGTTTGTGGCGATCCCCTACCGGAAGATAGAAAAAAGCTTCACGCAAGGACATGCTATAGATGTAAAAAGAAAAGTAGAAATATTCCCCGGGATGCAAAGACTAAAGAAAAACGAAATGCTTCTCTTCTTAGAAGGAAAAAGAAATTAGTAGAACTTAATGGAGGAAAATGCTCTATTTGTGGTTACGCTAAAAATTTAGCAGCTCTAGATTTTCATCATGTTAAAGAAAAAACTTTTAACTTAAATACCGCTGCCTTTGAAAAGCACTGGGATACCCTTCTAGAGGAAGCAAAGAAATGTATTTTAGTTTGTGCGAATTGCCATCACGAAATTCATAATAAAGATTTTGATGAAGATAAATTAAAAAGCTTACTAAGGAACTTAAAAATTTCAAGTAAGCAAAATAGCCACTGCCGAACAAAACGAAGAGACCTTCTTAAAAGGAAAAAGTTAATCGGTTTGAAGGGAGGGGAATGTTCTATTTGTGGGTATAAAAAAAATCTTACAGGCTTAGAATTTCATCATGAAAAAGGAAAAGATTTTTCATTGTCCCGAACAGGGTTATGCCGGCCGTGGAAGAAAATTTTAAAAGAAGCAGAAAAATGTATTTTATTGTGCTCGACCTGCCACAGAGAACACCATTTCCCACAATGTGAAAATAATTAAAGAGCTCCGAAAAGGCACTTATTAGTATCGAGGCGGAGAGACTTGAACTCCCATGATGTCTTGCTCCCAAAGCAAGCGGCTTCCCAATTAGCCCACGCTTCGCTTCGCTAGGCCCCAAGGATCGGCCCTTAAAAGGCACTTGTTAGAGCCAACGGTCAGAATCGAACTGACAACCTGCTCATTACCACAAAAGAGAACTGTTCTCTTTTTCCTTATTGTTTCCAATAAGTGTTGGACTATCTCACCACCCTCGTCTTCCTCGTTAGGGTGCCGGGCGCTCTAGCTGGTTATTAAGAGGGCTGAACCTCTCCAGTAGTCTCTGCACCTTCCAGAAGTGTACTTCTGGCTTGGCTCAGGGTTAACATATCCTAAAAGACTTAGCCTTCCCTGAATTCACCCGGTTCATCCTACAACTTTCATTATAGGCGCTCGTATTCAAACAAGTGAGCTGCTCTGCCTAATTGAGCTACGTTGGCATTTATTTGCATCAGAGCGGTGGGATTTGAACCCACGTTCTTCCGCGTCCAAGGGGTGGCGTCCGTTATATAACGGTCCTTGGCGGACGAGGACATCCAGACTCCTCCACGCTCTGCTTCAAACTTACTCAAATGGACCCGGTGAGAATCGAACTCACCTCATCCGGATTGCAAGTCCAGATCGCCTACCCTTGGAACATGCGAGCCCTCTCACAAAACTTACTGTTTCAAACTTACTATCTCAAGTCGGGGTGGCAGGGGTCGAACCTGCCGCCTTCTGCTTCCGAAGCAGACGTCGCTCCCCGCGACTACACCCCGGTATTGTCTCACAAAACTTACTGCTTCAAAACTTACTGTTTCAAACTTACAGTCAAACCTCTCACAAAACTTACTGCTTCAAACTTACAGTCAAAACTTACTGCTCAAACTTAAAACCTTTTGATTTTAAGATATGTTGTATTCCGGAGAGAGTATAGGTTAACAGTTCTACATCAGCATCATATTTATTTAGGGTTTCTCGTATTATCTCTAAGGGAAGTCCTTTCTCGTTTACCCAACGAAATGCGACATCCCCACGCAATAGACGTTTATTTGTATAGACAGTAACAAGAGTTTTCCCATCAACTTCCTCTACTTCCCCATAGACTTCTCCGTTATTATGATATAGTATTGTCATCACAACTAATCTTCCATTTTCGCATACTTAGCTTCATAAAAACCATCAAGAACTAAACTTCGCTCACTTTCCGTTAAATCTTCCCAATCCTTTTCACATAGCTGGGATAGGGTATGGATTGTTTTCCAGGTAAACCGGAGAGCAAGCAGAGAGGGCAATTCCTTATTATTCGCAAAGGAATCTCTTCCCCATTGTTTCAATAGTTCGTGGGGCGTCATTTTTTCTCGAGCTGCTGTTTGTTTTAGCGTGGCCATTTCAATTAAAACTCCTCTAAAACTTTAATCTGACTTGCTGCTAAGCAACGTACTTCCGGGTCTTCGTGTGTTAATAATTTAGTAGCAAGGTCTCCTCCGAAAAGGGGCTCTAACAAAAATAGATGTTCTTCTAGGGACTCAAGGACTTCCTTTTTTGCTTCCTCGCTGGACAATAATTCAATTACGGTATCATAACAACAACCGCGGGGACAAGGTTGCTCATAATACAATTTCAAGTATTTTCCGGGGCCAAGATATTTTCCTCTCTGTACTCGTATATCCCTAAAATAGGACTTGAAATCTTCTTCGTCGATAATTTCGACCCAAACTCCCTCAAGTATATTTCGTTCCATTAGCATAGCCATCCGGTGATTCGAGGGTTACTTTCATAACCGTCGTAGTTATCAAGTTCTATCCCTATGTCTCCTTCGACTATTTCTAGTTCGGCATGCGCCCCGTAGGCTTCTTCTCCGAGTTCTTCAACTACTTGAACTAAGAGGGGATCAATTCTACAGGTGTCCCATAAGTAGCTGTTATAATTATCATCTCTAATTTCTTCTTTTAGAGCATCCTTGTGGCCTAATTCGCGTAGTCGTAAAACAGCTTTTTTTGATACTCCAAACCCTCCGTGCTTTACGTTAATAACAGCTTTGATTTGCATATTAAATCCCTTAATCATGGGCTAGATAGTACCAGCGACTTAAAAATCTTCTTTCTTCCTCCAATACTCTTTAAGAAGTGCGTCAACCTCATCCCCATAAATTCCGACACAGTTGAGGGACATCGATAGATGGTCCGTTAACCGGCACGACCAAAACTCATCGTCTTTATATTTTTCATATATCTCTTCATACTTATCTTGAGGAAGAAGTACTTTTGCTTCTGCAATTCCTTTTTGCCCTGAAAAGCTGCAATTATAATATGGAATCTCTTCTTCTTCAAGAGATAGAAAATAGGGATGCTTCTTTAGGAGCTTAATTAACTTCGCATATATCGGATCGTTTGGCTCTTTTTCGCGTAAGGATCCGATATAATTAAAGAGATAAGGTACCGATATAATTCGCCTATTCTTATCAAATAACATATGCCCGGACGAATAAACAAAATAGATTTTATCTTCGTCTACCTCATCGACTGTTTTAGGCTTGATTTGGTAACAACCAAGCAGGCCATAAAAATCTTCGTAATTTTCGGCCCAATCTTCTGGCAGGTCTAGAACAAAGGGGTCCAAACCTTTATCTTTACAGGATAGGGTCACCCCTTTATGTTTCCCGTTTATAATCGTTTCGGTCATCAGAAACCCTAAATCGGTTTCGTGAATAATTTTCTCGGTGACTACTGTTTTCTTATTCTTTTTTACTTTAAGTACTTTCATTTTTCAACTCCTCGAGACAATCTTCAAGTTTTTCAATTTCGTCCCACAGTATCGAAGGATAAAGGGTTCCAACCATTTGGTTAATGAGGTGCTTTCGCACTTCAATCTGCTTATTAATCCCTTCTATTGGAAGTTTTAGGGCTTCTTCAATTTTTATTAATCTTTTATCTTTCATTTTCGGGTAGATCCTTTGTGAACGGTCCTGGGGTCTCTTGTGAAGCTCCTTTTAGCATCCCCGTATGTAATTCGGATGCCCTATCAATGTCTGGTTTTCCAATTGGCGATTCTTGGTTATCTAATGTGATGGCACATGCGAGTGCGATTAATGCTTTTCTCACGCGGGGGGAATGTCCTCCCCCGGCGCCGCAGGTACAAAACTCAACCTGTGCTTCTCTATACTCGGTTTCTAGATGATCTTGCCCGCGTGCCACTAATATGATATCTCCATCATCTTGCATCATCAGCGATAGGGTCCCTTCTGGGCTCATATCTTCTCGCCGGGCATAATTAACGAGATGCTTCATCCGAAACTGGGGTTCCATTGTTTCTTTTAGCAGTTTCTCAAACAGTGCGTCATCCATTAGTTATCCTCTAAAATTCGGCTTGCTAGGTAATTAAGGAATTCTTCGATCTTTGTTGCATCAAAATCCTTGTCGACTTCAAGCTGAAAACCTTTTATGGAAAGGAAAAGCAATGCTTTGTTTCCTTCCCACTTAAGTCCCCAAATAGCGTTCCGGTAGCGGTCACTTCCTAATATTGCTGAATGGCTTGGACAAGCTCCTAACAGGGAACTCATTTTCTCAATATGTGCTTTTTGCGTGTCACTGGTTGTCAAGCCATGCCTTAGAAACCACGCTAACAGATTTCCATAAGTTTGCTGCAACCGTATTAATTCTTTTCTATCCCTCTCCCAACTTTTATAGCCAATTACGTAGGTGACTACTGGGGTTGTTTCTTTTCCGAGAAGTTCTTTTGTCTCGGTTTTTGGAAGAAACGTTAACATAGGCATTAATCCTTGTTAATGTTTTTCGAAGACTCAAATTGTATGTGTGGAAAAATATGTTAGCCCCGTGGGGCTGGTGTCGCGGAGGTTGCCCCTGCGGGTCGGGCTGTCGTCGGGTAGGTTGTGATATTCTGACTGACGTACATTTTATCCTCCATTAATGTATTACCAATTCTAGATTAATAGATTATTACAATTTTTCTTTTTTGTTATATATAATCTAAAAAAGATTCATCCTCTCTAAAATCTTCGTTAAAAAGGCTTATCAAAAGATGTTGAAAAAAAGAACACCTATTTAAGTGCTCCCGAAGAAGACTAAGGTTGGGGGTCCTTGCCTTCGCCCAGGTAAGAGCGTCGTTTGGCTTTATTCCTTTGAGAATTTCTTCGCTGAGTTTATCTATATTCTTATCCCACTCTTTTTCAGAATCCTCCACCAATTTTCTTAGCTTCTTAACTCTTAGGTCTCCTACCTGTTCGATATAATCTTTATCCCACTTATTTTGGTTAGCGAGGAGTATTCTGCATATTTCTCGAATTTCGGGCACTGGGTCTGTAAGACGTTTTTTAAGACCAAACTTCAGATCTTCTTTTAGTTTAGACTTCCTCATCTGCCTCATTGATCCTCTCCGTATGAAGTTTTGCTATTTCTCTACGGACAGCATGATCGTTATGAGTTAAGAATACGTCGGTTTCTTTAACTAGTTTAGGTGGAAGGAACAGGCGTTCCTCTGTCTTCATATATTTGCTTTGTACACAGATGATAGCGTAGTCGTCGGCTTGAGGTTCGATTTGAATAAATATTGGGAAAGCATCGGGATTGCGTGTAGTAGAAGTTGCGAAGATACTATCCCCAACATATTGCCGGTAATCAAAGAACTTAGAAAAATAATCTAGAATCCCTTCGTTGGGGATATAGACCCAATTACTGAAAAAGAGATCCTCCGCAAACGTGCGGGCGGAAAGGGATTCGCTATTTTCAGAGTTGGCCCAATAGTAGAGGGCAACGGAAGTATCTAGCAGCTCCCCTCCAATAAAAAGGATATCGTTCTCTTCAACTTCATCGAAGGATGGAAATGGAGTTAATTGTTTCATGGCCCTTCCTTAAATCCGAGTACAGCCCAAGGGAGAATAAATAGGATGGAACCTAAAGTGCCATACCACCCACCTTCCCGTATCCCCGTAAAAATGTTACCCGCGAGCATTAGTAGCCCTAAAGCAACATAACAAACGACAAAGAATAAAAGAAACCCCTGGTTTTTCTTTTTTCTAAGTCCAAGCCTACGAGCCTTTTCTTTCTTTTCTTCTTCCAGCATTTCTTTTGCGAGGTTTCGGAGGTCTGGGTCTTTTGATGTAAGATAACTTTTATACATTAGACTAGAAGGCAACGATTGTTATTCCTTGAGATGCATACAGAAGACACGGCGTTCAGCAATCCCGATTATTGGGGGATAATCTACTTGAACTGCTTGGCATGGAACAATTCTCTCCGTATGGTCTTCTACCTCTGTAATATCTGGGCGGAGTGTTATCTTTGCTTCTTTATTCACCCTTTTAAGGGTAATAAGGAGGTCCTTAAATGTTTGGTGTCCCATACGTTGGTCTGTTTTTTGGTCCTCGTGAAACTCTCCTTTGATAACTGGGTAGTATCCTCTCAAATCGGGTTCGGCGTTATAATCCACGCGCTCAATTAAACGAGTTATGGTTACTGTTGGGCTTGTTGTGTTGCTCATCTTAAATGCCTCCTGAGATACTTGGTAAGTTTCCGATTACTTCCTTCGCAAACCTTCTTATAGTTAGGTCTTTGTGAGTTAAATATTCTTGGGGTCTTTTTACACCCTTTTGGATGCCTGGGTCAAAATTAATTCCCAGGGCATCAATAAATTCTTGCATCTTAGACGTCTTGCCATCCCATTCCTCCTCCCTGCCGATACTTAGAAAAACGTGGTCAAAAACTTCTTTTCCTATATAGAATTTTTTCTCTTTTTTCTGGTATTTAATAAGTTTTTTAAGGAAGGGTTGTGTAATTCGGCCTTGTTTCTTAAACTTTTCTGGGTTATAAAAACCAACCCACAGCTTTTCTTCTTCTTCGATAAGCAGCCAATCCAAGGCTATTACTTCTTTTTTTGCGTCCTCTGGAGAAAGGCAAAGTATCCTAGGCTGGAAGGCATCAAAGGATTTGTCATAAAAGTCGTACTCGAATTGTTGTGCTTGTACAAAAACTTTATTCATCCTAAATCCTTAGCCATTTTCCGGATGATAGGGGATTCGTGTGTGAGATACTTCTCAGCCTGCACTTCGATTGGATCCTCTACCTTTTTGATTATAACTGCGTACTTCCAACCCCCGCAGGCTTTTAAGCATTCGAAAACATAACAATCTTCAAGGTTTTCCCCCGTAAAAAATTCAAGGTCGGGATCGTTAGTCACAAAGTCATTAGACAAAGAGATGTCAGGGTCTACCTCAATTTTCATTGCGGGTCTTAGCTCCATCCGTTTTATGTTTTTCTCCGTGACGTATTTTATTGCAGTTGCTGCTAAGAAAAGTTCAATTTCTTTCTGGGTTGTTAAATCATCGAAAAGAAAAAGGTCATCCCCCATCATCTCAAAAAATACTTTAATCATTTTTCAATTAGTTTCTTTGCTATGTCCCGAATTGTTGGGCATGCATTTGTGAGATATTTCTTAACCCGAATTTTAATTGGGTCCTCTACCTTTTTGATTACGACAGCGAACTTATGTTTAATCCTTGCATTTACAGTCAGGTCAAAATAATCGTAGTCCAGGATATAACGCTCACACGTCGGCTCATCATAGAAATATGGATTGAAGAGGTCTGTCGAAGAAGACGCTGCTTCCCGTAGCTGTATTATCTTTGGCTGGTGATCCGCCACGGCCGCGACTCGATTAAGCCGTTCGATGAGAAAAAGTTTTATTTCTCCGAGGGAGGTCGAGTTATCAAAGAAAAGAGGGGCTTCTTCTCCATGAGGTTCATAATGAACTTTAATCATTATCTTTCCCCGGCCTCTTAGACACTAACCCCTTTAAGGTGTTTGAAAAGGACAATGGGATATCCTCAAGGACTGCATAAGCAATTAAGTCGCTATGCGACGGGAGCACTCCCATTCCCCATTTACAAATTAACCGCACATATTCCAATAACCACTCGGAAGTATGCCCAGGTGGTGGGATGTGCGGCAAACGTGCATGGGCTACTTCATGCAGCAGGAGTCTCCAAGTATCGGCAGGGGTTCCTAGAACACCAAGGAGAATATCTTTTTCTCGGCAAAGCCCATCAGTTGCTTTGCAAGGCGTTATTGTGTGGTTTGGTGCTTCTTCCTGCATCATTTCAGTTGCAGGAAAATCCTCTTTCCCAAGCCAAACTAAAACATTTTTGCGTTTCGCGAAAAGCTTGTCTTTGCTAAAGTTAAACATTAAGGTAGTACGTCCCCAATTCTATGTTGCTTCTCACCTAATTTCGATTGGAAAGATGCGACAGACCAAAGAGCAACAACACATAGATCTTCAAACTCTGAAAGGACCTCAGGATGAATCTCCTTATGCTCGTGGATTGCCTGTTGTACTTCATTCCACTCTTCCAGGAGCACCCCCATTGCCGAATAGACACTAGAAAAAGGCTTATTACCGTACTTTCCCATCGCCTTTTCTAGTTTTGTCTTAACAGCATCAAAAGCTTTGTTAATTTGTTCTTTATTGACCTTTTCTGACATTATAGTAACTCCAGTAGAAAGATGCTCAGGATACCGATTGTAGTAATTAATAGGATCAAATAATTAGACTTCTTTTCGTCCTTTAACCTTTGTTCCTTAAATTCCATAGAAACTTGATCAAGACGAATTTTTTCGAATATTAGAAAATCCGTAAGAAGATTCCCAACAGCCATAAGGTAATTAAAAGCTTCTGTGAGTTCTTTTCTCGAGGAAGGGTTTTCTGTGATTTCCTCATAGGCTTTGCCAGCGTTTTTGTAGTGCTTTTGAAGATAATCTAATCGTTTTTGGGTTACCCCGACAGAAGTCATCGGGATCTCTAATGTATCTTTTACTATTTTCCTAACCCGGGGATCGCTATGAGTTAGGTATTTGCTAATTCCTTTAAAAGTGGTCTCTTCAAAGTTTTCTATTCTTTTAGCCATTTGAAAAACTCCTCTTGAACCCCTAGCCGTACAAGTTTTTGTTTATCCCCTTGGATCAAAGCTTTGCCAATTTTACGAACTAGGTTTTGGGAAGAGGTGAGAAGGGTTCCTTTAGGGGGAAGAGCATTAAACTCATCAGGGAAGATTCGATCATAATTTAGGAATTCGCCCAATCGCAAATAATAAGAGAAATCTGCATCAGCCTGCTGAGTAATCAGCGAATAAAAATAGTGCGTGGCCGTCATTCTTATATTTGTTAGGATATAATTTTTCCTATTACTTTCCTCTTCTACGTGGAGTAAAAATGCGCGTAGCATTTCTTCTGGAGTCGGTAGGCTATGAAAATGAAAAGTCCCGTTACCAAAACTTGGGCTTGTTCGCCAAACCCAAAAATCCTCGTTTGGGGATTTCATTTTAAGACCAATAAACGTAGAAATAAGGACGAAGCTGGGTGACCACTTCACTAAAAACATCTTCCCTAAAGATGCCAAGGAATAGGATGTAGGCTATAACGGAGGGAGGGATTTCAGGCCAGGTATCTTTTATTTCGTGGAGTTTCCCTTTTTCAAAGGCAGCTTGCCTTTGATCATACAAAACCTGCGCCTCTATACTATTTGGTACTATGCCGTCCTTATTTTGTAAAGAATTGTAAGGATAAATTCCTGGAAGAGCTAGAATTCTATTTTCTTGGGAATGCTCGTATGTTTCCGAAACCCAGTCCATGGTGGAGTCGCATTGGACCCATTCTTCTAAATAATCGGGCGGAGTAAAAAGCATTACGTTTGGAAAACCGAACTCGCTTTGGTGGGTTAAACATTCTTCGAGCTTAAGAGAGTTTTTAAACTTCTTACGCCTTTTGCTTTCCCCCAGCAATAATCTTAGCATTATAGTATCGTGGATACCGACACTTGCGAGTTCCTCTTCATTCCGTTTTAGTAAATCGTGACGCAACCAATAAATATATTCTTCTGGTTTTATGTCATAGGCTAAAAGTTCTAAGAAATAATCCCAAGCTCCCCCTTGTAAGGTAAAGCGAGGGTCCACCAAACTATATTTCTCGACTTTAATGTCACTCAGGCCGTACCCAAGAACTTTATGTACTCGAATTCCCATTGATTTTCTTTTTCGCTGTGGCTCTAAGGAGCGGGAGTTTTGAGGTAATAAACGCTTCTAGTTTTGGGACTTCCAAAAGGTCTTCATGGACATCGTAAACCTTAACCTTATATTTTTCATAGTTAGCAATGGGCAAATCTGGTTTGGGTTGTCTTGCGCAAGAGTGTTTAGTATACGAGCTAGCTTTTGCATAAAAGGTTAATGTGGTTAAGCTATGAACCTCAAATATCAGATCCGTATAAACTGTAGAGTTAGGAAATCTTTCGAAAAAAGTTAGAGCGATTGCTATTAACTCTTTTTCATTTTTTGGATAATCTTGCCAGCCGAGAAAAGCTATCGACCTCTCTCTCCTAGGAGAGAAGCCAGGCTCTTCCACCTTAAGAACAGCAGCAACCCTAGTTTGCACAAGCTTCTTCATCCTTGCAACTCTTTAAGAAGTGCCTTTGCCGCTTTTCTAAAACCATTTTCCTTGGCTGTTAGTAGTTCTTCTAAGGATAACTCTTTAATATCCTCTTCTTCCTTTTCAAAAGACCAAATGATCCGTCGAGCAAGCAAACCCGTAACTCCATGTTTGAAGGATTGCCGGATAATACCGATCTGGGGTAATGGGTCTTCTGTTTTCCGTTTTCCCGAAGAATCGGGTATTCTAGGTATCTTGTTGCCCGTACATGGGCATAAGAGATAACTTAGGTTTTTTGTGAAATGAATTACTAAATTCAGGGTATCCCCAAATTCAAAGAACCCAAAAGTTCTCCCAACCAATTCTTTTTTCACTACCTTAAGATATTTTTCTTCCATGGTCTCCTACAATTGCCCCTCATCACAATAAGTGCAATAAGAACTGCTTCCACTTACGGGGTAATCCCCACATTTACTGCACATCCTAGAACTTGAGGAAGAACTAGTCTCTTCAGGCTTCTTTGCGTAACAGCCATCAGAGCCTCCTATCCTATTATAACTATAATTAGAAGGCCACCCATCTTCGTTGAAAAGTTTAACACAACGCCAACAGAGGTAAGGTGGGTCATCCCGGAAACTTAAATCTATTTTGGTGCCACATCGTTCACAATTCATAGTTATACTCCTTATAAGGGGATATTATCCCGAAGAGGAACCTTATATTAAAATATGAGGAAAACCTATTGTTTAACGATAGTTTTAAAGTCATCATATATTCGGGCCCGAAAAGCCTCCAATACGAAGTCTTCTAACTCAAAATTTTCAATAAAAGCTTTATGCGTTAAATGCCAATGCATGTTCTCTAGCAATGAAAGTACCTCTAAATCAAAGGTCTCGCGAACTTTTGTAGGTTGTAAATGATAGAAGATTGGGAGAGCCTGTGCTTCCCTACTATCTCCCACAGATAAAGAGATTGACCATTTCTCTCCATATTTCCAATAACGCTTGTCACAAATTCTTGTTAAAAAGAAAAGACTTCGTGGGTCGTTAACCCTAAAAAGAATTAATTTTAGGTCGTCTGTGTCTATACAAGAAACAAAAAAGATGCCTGGGAGGGCTTCCATTTTCTTCGCAAGTTTTTGAAAGTTTTTATTCATAACAAGTTTTTGATCCTTTTTCTCTCGTTGCGGATAAATTTGGCATACAATCGGATAGCCAGATTCTTATTCGTAAGCAGCTCAGGAGATTTTCCAAACTCGTAATAATGGCGGAGACGAAGGTTCCCAAGCATTTCAAAAACAGAAATCTCTTGACTTGTTATTATTTCAAATTTTCCCTCAATATGTTTAAAATTAATGTGTCCGCCTTTTTTCTCTGGCTGAACTAAATGCAGGGAAACCTTTTTCCCTATATGGGAATCAAAAGAAACTAAAATTCCATGAAAAGTTTTCATTGCCTCACTAGTTACAGGAGGACGCGGAGCGTGGTATTTGTAAAGGTCTTTTACAGTGCTTACCCAGGTGTCCGAAGTTCCTTTTTTAGTTGCATTTATCCATGCCCCATCCTGGGAATTAACAGAAAAAGTTTCTTCGGGAAGGCTCGGAATTCTATGGGTAATTTGCATAACCCGACCAAGTTTAAACCGTTTTAACATTTCTCACCCTTGGGAAATTTTCTTCTAAGTGTTTTTTTGAAGTTGTTAAAATTTTGGGAATAGCAAGTTTTGCCGATCTCATAATCAATTCTATCTTTAAGAGCAGAGATGCTAAAAACTGAGAAACCTAGATAAAACTCCTCAAAGTGCTTTTTAGAGATCCAGCCTTTAATGAAATTATAAATTTTGATGGAATATCTATAGCATGGTAATAGATCTTCTATAAAATCAGAGTTGTCCTCAAACATTTCTGGCTGTAGCTGGTCTAAAACAGCAAGTATTCTACTCCCGTTTGCGTTATAAAAAAAGCGGGAATAATCTTTATGAAAAACGAAGTATACAGAGATATTAGGAGGTGGTGGGGTAAGCAGAAAGGGAGCAAGTTTCTTTTTATAGCCGACTAGCTGTGTTTCGAATTCTTCCGCAGTTGCTGCTTTAGGGATTGAAACGCATTCAAAAGAAAAATTCATATTTTTCCATCTAAAACTAGCCCGTTCCCCCGGCGTCTCGGAACACCAAGAATATAGAGATAACTTAACGTCTTCCCCAAAAATCTCTTTTGCTTTTTTTCGCTTCTCGATTAAATTATAGAATTCTCTTCTGGGTGGCGTAACTCTAATTGGGTCGTTTGTTCGTGTAAACTTTGCTAGTTGGCGATACTCTTGGTCATCGGAGGTAAGAAATTGATGAAAAGAAACTTTTTTCTTAAGGGACCCCAACCAACCAAGGTGTTGTTCTCGTATTCTATCTACGTCTATGTCAGCGGTCTCTACAATAAATTGAGCCGAGCGACATAACCCACCATTAACGCGGTAAAATATGGGCGCGAAAGCTGAGCTGACTTTATTGAAATCAATGTTGAAGTCTACGAGATGGGGGTTAAGCCAATATTCCAAAAGATGAATTTCCCGGTTTTCTATCTTTTGAACTGCCTTGATTAATAAATTAGCATCCAATTCGAATTTTCGAACGATTTCAATTTTCATCGTTACCTCCTAAACAGGGCACGAGGGACTCGAACCCCCAACCTGCTGATTTGGAATCAGCTGCTCTGCCAAATTGAGCCAGTGCCCTAATTACTAATAAATTAGCGTCGCAGTTTATTCTAGCGTCTACGTCACAGACCTTCTCTGCTCAAAAACTCTGTTACCTTATCCCTCAGTGTATAGATTTCATGTCCTCCAGCGGACCACCCACAACAACCCCAGTGAATACCTTTAGCAATCTCATCTGCGCTTGCTGACGGCTCAAATGTGTGTGATATCCCCGAGGATAAGCCTTTCTTACCATGATACTGCCGAGTGTATTCTACGCACCCGTCAGCTACTCGCAAAGTAATGCGGTTTGTGCGAACAATGCCCCATGGAAGCGGTCCCCGGTTTGTGTAATCGAAGAAGTTCATATTTTTCCTTTTAAAATTAACCAAGCTCTTTTGGGTATTTCTTTGCTAATTCCTTTAGCTGAGCAATCTCAGCAGCCCTCTTCCTCTCACGCTTTGCCTTTTCTTTTTCTTTAATTTTGTCAATCCTTGTCTTATATTCTTCGTCGTTTTCTTTACGATACCCTCTGATTATTAATTCAGAGTATTCGCCATACCCATCATCTTCAATTTTAATTGAATCGTACTTACCCTTTACCTTTTCGACTACGGATGCTACCCCAAAGAAGTCTTCCCCCCATTCTGGTGTTACGATAGTTTCAGTTATAGTCTTTCTCTCGCGGTCTTCCTTCTTCATGAATCAATCTCCTAGGGAATCAAAACGAAAATTTTTTGAAAAGGAAATATAGAGTTATCCTTGGGAAGCGTGCCACAATGGAGTTGGTTTGTATTGAGATGTAAACATTTTTAGAAAACTCCTTAATTATTGTACAATCTTAATATTAAAGGATTATTACAAATTTTCTTTTATCGCACCATATTACCTTTCTAAGTGTTCTTTAGCAAATTTCCGAATTCTTGCATCTTTGTTCGTTAAAAAAGTTGTTAGGGAAACTTCTTCCCAGATTCGGTTATACTTATCAAGCATATCCTCATCTAAAATCGCTATCCGCACATTCATTACATAATCATCGTCTCTATAGGGAAGCCAATTGTAGTTTGTTCTTAGACATATAGCCGAGGATGTTGTTTCATGTTTATCAAAACATACAAGTATTACCTTTTCACCATCAGGATCCCTAACTAGATAGGATTTGCCCTTAAAGGAGTTAAACTTGGAACGAAGTTTTAGGTATTCCTTAGAGAATTTTCTGGTGGCAGCATTTTCACTTGTCAAGAGTTGTTTAACTAACAAATCTTCAAAAAGAGGTTCTTGGGCATACCGGAAATGAGCTAAGATAAAATTATATAAGAAAGTTGTTTTGTACCTATTACGGTCCCTAAACTGGGGCTCTGTTAAAAATCTTAGGCTGGCCTTTTCGCAAAGTTCTTTAATAAAAGTAAAAGGCTCGCAAAAGAAAAGCTGTGAGTCGAAAATCCGAAGTAGCGTGGTTTCTCCCCCGACCCAAATAGGGTGTGAATCAGCAAAGCGAAATAACCCTTTTCTTATTTCTGCCTTTTCTGACTCCAGGTATATTTCTGATACGGTAGCTAACTCGACCAAAGCCGAACTAAAACCGACATTAAAAGCAACGACTAAGTCGCCGTCTTCTAATTGGTCTAGGGAGACTCTTTGGCATGTTTCATCAATGTAACTAAGGGTTTCAACCGTTAACATCCCGAGCCTCTTTTTGTTCTTCCCTGATTACTTCTTCCCACTCTCGCTGCGTGAGCGTTGGGGTACAGTCAGGGCACCCAACAACATAACAAGACCTTAAGAAAGTTTTAAACTTTCGAAACCCCTTTAAGGTAAGGATACAACTACCCTTTAAGATCCGGTTTGTTTTTGGATTTCTACACTCTAAATTATAGATTAACCCTTTTGAAGTTTTCCACGCAAGGCGTTTATTCTTAAAAGCTCGTTTTAACGCGGCGGCTTCAAAATTCTTAATAGGTACATATGCAGTAGCTATTCCTTCCAAGGCTAAAGAAGCAATTATTTCAAGCTCCTCCCTATCTTCCTCGCTTATTATTTTACTGCGTTTCAGAACTAATCGAAGCCTTTCAAGCTTTTTGCATTCTACCTCCTTAAAATGAGAAGTGGTTTGTTGCGCTAATGTTTCCAGCGATTGAAGATGTTTTGAAGCGAATTTCCCTTCTGGAGTTTTAAAAAACAAATCAAGTCTTTCTATATCCTCCTTGAAGGTGACCTTTAGAAATCCTGATTTATATAAAAGTATCGCGTCGAATATGATGCTTTTGTCAAGCCAAGCGATAAGAAAGTTATCGATAGCATTTATATCAATAAAAGAATGCTGAAAAGGGTTTTTTGCTTTCCAAACCCCTTTAACATCCAACATGGAAGCACCGAATATAACTTGGAAAAGGTCTTTTGTATATTGAATATCTTTAATTTCAAAGAAATCTAAATAAGGGTGGGAAGGTGTTTGAGCCTCAACTTTTATATAAGAAACTAACTCTACCAGTAACATACGAGTTTCTATAGGCAGCCTTTCAAGCTCCTCTTGCTTATCTTTTTCAGATAAGGAAGGCCACTTTCCTGCTAACGTTTCTTGCATTGGTTAAAGGTGCTTTTGTAGTGATTATTTAGCGGCACTAGTGAAGTGAGTACGCCCGGTAGGATTCGAACCTACGACCTGCACCTTAGGAGGATGCTGCTCTATCCAGCTGAGCTACGGGCGCAAAAGTTGGGTGAGAAGCTACAGTCCCCCCAGACCGACCACCAAGTGGTTAAAAAAGGCTTCTCACCCAACTGAAAATTCGCGCGATGTAAATTATTTTACATTGGTAACCAATTTAGGGGCAATATTGGGGGCCAATTAACTAATTGTCGCTAATGTAAAATAATTACAACCTTTGTGTTGCTTTTGTGTCCTTATTAATACCCATATTTTTATTAAATATTTTCATTATTAAATCATAAATTCCTTTGTATTTTTAAGTAAGGTTTTAGATTTTCAACCTTCTCCCAAATAAGGATTATATGATTTAGGGAATCAATGGAAGAAAGAACTAAATCATGATTAAACAAGCTTATTTGGTCTTTGATTGTCAATTATTAAAGAAAAAGTAAAATCATAAAAATAACCGATGTGAGATCAGGTTTTCTTTTAATTAGCAAAGTTTTTTAGGCTTCGATTGAACAATTATTAAGTAAATTAATTTTATTACTTAGTGGTTGGCTATCTTATTAATACCAATTATGAATTGTCTTAAAGGATAGGGGTGGAAAAACCACCCCTATCCTAAAGTTCCGAAAAAGACTTTATTCCTCTTCTTTTTCCTCTTCGTCTTCCATAAGTTGCGTGGTGAGATCCGCGATCCTATTTACAAAATCTGAGTTTTGGCTCCAAAGGTCGACAAGGGTGTGGGAATTTTCTTCCGACCCGCCCATAGAATTCCAGGCAGCAACGATTTTGTAAAGAAGAACATCTTCCGCTGCAGCTAATGCAGCGTGAATCTTCTTTTTCTCCTGCTTTAGGACCCAATCGGAGTCGAGGAAATTATCCCCGTCAACCAGAATTGGAGTTTCTAGCCAGATCTTCACGAGGTCTTCGTTAGTCTGCCAGACGCAGATAATCGCCTTGTAGAAATCTTCAAGAGAAGATTCCTTCACGAACTGCTTGGCATCCTCCTCGTTTTCCTTTACCCAATCAACGTTAAGTAGCTCTTCGTTCATCTCTCTTTTTCTCCTTACAAGGAACAATAAATGGTTAGCCTCGCACTTTCGCATCAAAATCTGACGACCCATCTCCTTTCCGAACAATTCGGATTCCAGCCTCTGTAACCTGGTCCATTTGTTGAAGTTTTTTGAGGAACTCTTCTGGATTGTCGTTAAGGTTTATGGTCCCGTCTCTTTCTTCCTCTTCTTTTTTCTCCTTATCTCTCAATTCTGCTTCTTCATAAGTAATTAAACGATAAACTAATTCCATTTTATATTTACCTTTGGGGCTCTTATCCACCCTTTCAGAGTCCCATTCTAGTTTTGCCTCTACTGTCCCCGCATTTGATTTATGGCCTTGCTTAGCAAGCCATCCAAATGTTTTTGAAACAAGTTGGCCGAAAGGAGTTTCTACCCCTTTTACTTTTTTTAAGGAGCGTTTATCGATTAAAGGTTTTTTAAACATACAAAAATCCTTCTAAGGCATTGGGATTTCAATTACTTTATTTTCAAGGGATTCAACGGCTTTTATTTCTTCGGGTTTTTTAGCCCAACCTTCATTCCCATAAAAATGTGCGATTTTATAATAATGCTTGGGCAAGTTTTCTATAAAATCAGCAGCCCACCTACTAAAATAATTCCCATGATCCGTTTGGCAAAACACCCCATGTGCATCATGGTAATTTTTATACATGAGAGCTATCTTAGGTACTTCGGGAGTAAGGTCAACTCTGAAAGGCCCTAGCCCTTTTTTGAATAAGCACGCAAATTCATGCTTATCTAAGCTTTCATCCATTAACTTCTTGACGGGCGTTCTACATGCTTCACTATATAGTTCAATAGTAAAAACACACTCTGCCGGTCTTTTTGGTGGCCGCATCGACATAGCTGCTCCGTTATTTCATTGTTATACTATGAAGTTTAGTCTTATCAAAGAAAAGTACTTTATTCCCATCAGAAGTAAGACGCATTCCACCGTGGATCTTCTTATCCGTAATCGCCTTAATTTTTGTTAAAGCATTTTGGTGGAAAATTTCAATGTTATCCTGTTCCGTGATGGAAATACAAATTCCTTTATCTAATACTGTAAAGTTAAGGCCAGAATACATAACGTTCTTAACTTTACGGCTTTCTTTTACTTTACCATCCTTTAGATTAAAGATAAAGCGGTCATACTCGCCTTTCTTTATCCCAACAACCATTAATAGATTTTTATCGTACTTAGCGTCGAGAATACGATATCCATCAAGGTCAGGTAAGCGGGTTTGGCTACAAGTATTTGGGGCAGGAAAAACAGAAGCAAAGTAAGAACCAAGCATGCTTTGGATAGCAACCCCTGGGAAGAGTTGAGTTGCATTCTCCATCACATTCCCGATTTTTTGATAAACCACAAGTGGGCTAGACTCAGAACCTTGGAATGTTAATTCCAGGAGATTTTCGCCAGATTTAACATAAAACCGCCCATCGTAGCTCATTAGGCTGTCTGCCTTAATTTCGGGCGCTTTTAGAGGTTTTTGGTATGTTAAACTCAATAAATTTATCTTATCATCTTTAATGTTTGCTGCTAATACATTTGATCCGAAGATTCCAAGACTCGGTTTCTCGAAGTCTATATAACGGCGTCGATCTAAACAAACCTGTTTCACCCCAGCCACACATTCCTTTTGGTTTTTCCTGAAATACTCCTGGACTTCTAAGTCGTAGGTATATTCTGCTTCAACCTTAAAGGCATCCCAATTGACATAGGAAATAGTAGCCGCAACAATAGGAACTGCTTTGCTGAGATCGATAGGGGGAGCGCCACGCTGCCCATTCTCAAAGACATCAAAATACCAGTCTCTTAAAACCTTGGGTATGACATCTGGAGAAAGGCATGCTTTTGGCACGCGGACTTGCTTATCGAAAATCGAAATATTCTTCGTCATCCGATCATCAAGCCCTTTAACAGAAGGATGCTTTCCTTTATAAGGATGGATGCCAACCAGCAATTGGAACGTAACTACTGCCCAAGCAAACCAATCAGTGTTTTCGTTGAAGGTACTAGAGTGCCGATCCCTAATACTTTCCATAATAGCAGTTGGAGGATAGCTTTTTGTCTGGTAACTATCAACATCAATGAAATAGACTTCCTTAAATGTCTTTGCAACGAGAAAGTTCATTTCGTTTGCATCGACAACTAGAACGTCGTTTTCGTGAATATGCTGCATGGTGTCTTGCATACCACGCGCAAGGCTTAAACAGATATTGGTTGAGAGGGAATTACGATCACGGAAAGCTTTAGTAAAAAGTTGACATAATGCATAAGTATTTTTAACATAACGCATTGTATAGCCAACAGGCTTATTCCGCTTAAGAATGACATCTTCAGGCTTAATAACCCTCTTATCTGAAATAACGGCTAACTCGTCAATTTTGCCTGTGGGAATCATTTTCTTGGAATCAAGGTAAACCTTATAGGCAGTTTTACCTTTGGCATAGATGCTTCCTTCCCCACCTTGCCCTACGAAGTATCTATCGGTAAGGACTAGGTTTTGGCCTTTTAGGGTTATTTTGATTCCCATAGCTTTTCTTTCGCCCAAGCTCTAGTTTCAGGACAAGCGTGTGTTAGGAGCACCTTAAACGAAACCTCTTCATAATAAAAAGTTTGCTTACACTCGACATCGACATCTTTCCCAAAATTTTTGAAATCTTTTATACCAGCATACCACTCGGAATATATATTCTCACTGGAGTTATAATCCATTTCCCCTGCGATACAGTCTATTTCAATAAAAATCTTTTTGGTTGGGTGTAACCAAACGAAATAAGGCCTATCAGAAACACCAGGGGAAATCTCAATAACTTTGAAAAGTTTATCAAGTATATTCATTACTTTAGATAAATCGCAGCAAGACTAACATCGTCATCGTGCCTAATTTTTTCAGCTGCAATTTCTTTCAAGAATCGTTTGACTCTCCGTTTAACAAATTCGCCCTTATAATTTTTGAAAGACATAATACGTTTAATAACGTCAATATACCCGAGGCCAGCAAAAGAATCAACCCCATCAGATGTTACCGCAATGAGATCGTAATCCGCTGGGTCGAAGTACCTTTCATAAACTAAATCCTCCGGGAATTCAGCAAAACTGCTCTTAACCTCTCCGTCAGGTCCCAGCGTCGTAATCTCAGCTGCTTTTTGATTCCCAAAAGAATCTAGGAACCTACTGTATGAAGGGGTGTGAAGCAAGTAAGCAAGGTACTCGGGGGCATTGGAACAATAATTTAACCAATAAACTTCTAATTCTTGAGATTCTCTTTTTCTCGCAATAACCCCACCATCCCCCGAAACCTGCGCCTTAATTTGATTCTCGGGGGTAAACTCTAACGTTAAAATCGTTGCGAAGAGAGAATCAAATGTCAGACCAAGGGTTTTAGTCGCCTGGTAGGCGCCCCGGATTGATTCTGATAGGTTTAAAGGATAATTTAACAAAATTGCCCGTGTGAGAATTCGGGACCCGATATCCGTATTGGGTGCGGTTGAACACCCGTCGGAGACAACTGCGATAGGGGTTTTGGAACATGCAGTTGGCCCGGCAAAAGCATAGTCTTCACATACATGGTGACTATGCCCAATGGCGAAATAAGAGTCGGAATTCATGTTTTATGTTTTTCAGCGGAAAAGAAAGGGGAGGTTTCCCTCCCCTTTCTGATTCGGCGACGGGGCGACTTAGAAGCTGAGTGACTGGGAAGGCCCGCCAGTTCCCAAAGCCTGGGATTGGGCGGAGATCGATTTCGAAACAAAGTCAGCAAGCTTTGCCAATGTCTTCGCGTCGGCACTTCCTAGCGTGACATACTGGTCAAACCCGACCTCAGCCTGGAAATCATCCAGGTAATCCTTGATCATTTGGTCATCCTGAACCACCCCGACAAGGATTGTTCGGATGCTTTCAAGGTTTTCATCCTTGGTAATCTTCGCCAGGGCTTCCTTTGCCTGGTTGACCGTGTTTGTTGAATGGTTGTCCATCCCGTCGGTAATGACGATCACAATACCGTTGGTATCGAAATCGCTTTCAACGAGATCTTTACCATAGGTACCCAGGGACTCGATGATGTTCACCGTGGCATCGCAGAGTGCCGTCATCCCTCCTGGGCTGAGGCTTCCATCATAGTCATCCGGGTTAAGATTTCCCAACGGCTTAAAGCCATGGAACTCGGAAAGGCGGCTGTTGAAGAAGACAGTTCGGAGCATTAAGTTATCCGCCCGAGGGCTAGAATAACATGCCCGGACAATTTCCTTCAGGCAGTCTTCCATTTCCTTGCGGAAACCGGAAACGCTTGTGCTAACATCACAGGCGATTCCTACGAGGGTATATTCCGTTGCGCCGAGGTCATCGACATTCACTGCGGAGAACCCGAAATTCGAGACCATCAGGGGCTGGCTTTCAGTGTCCATTTTTCTTCCTTTGTTTGGAGTTGAAATTGCCGAAAGAAACCTTTTATTTCATCCACTCAGTTGTGGAAGAAAGCTGCATCCCCCGCCCAGTCATCTCTTTGGTGAAATCATCAGTAAGATTCTCAAAGGAGGGAACAGGGCTCGTTGCGTCCTCCAGAAGAACAAGCTTCTGGATGTAGGAGTCGTCATTGAAGTTGTTTGCGATGTCTCGTACCGTGTTAGCGAGGCAATGGCTGCTAGCCTCGCCAGCAATCAGAACGACATCCGCATCCGTGAGGGTTTTGACCAGATTGGTATTGATCTGGGTTGCTGGGTCTTGCGGGTCAGGCACTTCCGCCGCAACCCCAGAGTAGTGCTCGGTGAAGGGGTTATGCCCCTTCGCAACCCAATCAATGAAGCCAAAGTGGTCATCCGTCCACTTTGTAAGGGCATCCATCAAATCGGGAACGACTTCGTAACCTCGACTCCCAATCAAGCAGTGCGGAGGCCAGACACAAAGGAGATACCTGTTATTGGCCTCAAGCTGCTCGACGTAAGCAAGCGCCTTCTTGTGCCACCCCGGCTTTGTAGTTGTCCAGACCCCATTCTTCACATCATCCTTGGAGATGATTGTGAAAGGATCGGGATGTTTTCCAGAAGAGTCCTTCCAGAAGACAGGGTGTGCGATGTCGACGTAGTGATGGCTATCAAGCGTCACATGGATCTTGGACAGCTTATCGCCCACCCGGCCAACAAACGCTGCAAGACGTTCCATGTCCTTTTCCGCACCCGGAACAAACAGGGCACCCGAGGGGTCACAGAAGTCATGCTGAGGATCAATAATCAGTAGATGGGTGTTTTGCATCTCTTTTTTCCTTTTCAACTATGGGGGTAAAAAACGAACCAAACTCAGAAGCTAGGCCAGAACAACTCCTTTGTTATTTTTTCTCCTATTTAATATATGGGGAAATTCTTTTGAGCTTCGAAGGTTTTTAAGATTCTAAAACTCGTTTCGCCGCCAACCTAATCGATTCTTTTTTATGAGTTAAATATTCTGTTATTCTTGGAGCTTTTGGTGGTTTTACATTTAGCCGCACCCCTAGTATTTGAAGTGTAAATATCGAATAATATTTGTAGATATTAAGCACGACAAAATCGAAGCCTTGTCTTGTTTTATCAATATAGTATTTCTTTCCTCGCACCTTAATAGTTTCTCTTAAAAACTTTTCTGTAATATACCCAATTTTTTTAAATTTGGTTTTTGGGTTATAAATTCCGAAATAAACAGCACCATCGTAGCCATCCTCCGCATCATCACCCTCGCCAGACTCATACCAGAAAAAAGCTAATTCGTGTGGATCCTTAAATTTAACAAAATGCTGTCGGGTCGAAAGCTTGAGAAGAACAGAACTTTCACATTCCCGTTCGAATTGTTGGAATTCAACATATTGGGTTTTCATCTTCCAGACTCCAAGCTTTTACCTTTTTATTTTTTTCTTGTTATATTTTTTATTTTTCTTATTTTTCCATTTTTCCGCTACGTCCTTAAGCCATTCTTGCATCCGCTCAATTAGCTCGTCTTTTTCAATATCCGTTAATTCCTGTTTCCAAAGATTCCAGTTTGGTTTTTTAACAAACTGCTCAACGTCTAAAAAAGAAAGTTCCTGCGGCTCCTCGTCTGCGTTGTCAGAATGGTGGCAAGCTAAGATTTCTTGATGTTTATGGATGCAAATCGGGGCAGGGATTCTCCAATAAACGTACCAGACTGAAGTTGACCAACGGGAATAAGCCATTATATGTCTCCTATTGATATGCGACTTGTTAAGTATAGATTATAGTAGGAAGAGAGCATTTCCTTCGAATAGGTATCAAGCTCCTCCAAGTTTTTGTATCCAGCTTGACTTAGCGTCTGCTTAATTACCTTTCCAATATTTTCAAAAAGGTCTTCTTTTAATTGATTCTCTTCTTCAAGCCTAAGTTTGATAACCCCATTAAGAACTTTCGGTAAGACTTTTAATTTCGGACAATTTATAATTGCAGATTCTTTATCAGCTTCAAATGTTCCAGTAATTTCTTTTAGCCGGGGGCAATCCTTAACTAACAAGCCCCCAGCGATTATATTCCCCGAGATTCTTTCAAAATCTTTGCAATTCTTAAAAGATAGAACTCCTGTGCAGATGATATCTGCAGTAATTTCTTTTAAGCCTGTTTGGTCGAACAAAGTATCCCCCATAAGAACTAAAGGATAGTTAAGTCTAATAATAGCATTAAGGAAATCTTGAGTTACTCGTCTATTTCTCGCAACAGAAAATCTTCTTCTTTTATGAACTATAACCTGTTTTACAATTTTCCGTATCTCAGGATTTTTGTGGGTTAATAGCGAATCCATTTTTCTTTCCCGTTAAAGGTTTTTTCCTATTAATATATATACATGGAATTTCTTTTGAAATACGAGGGTTAAAATTGTAAATCTTCTGGGATGTGGCTCCGGATTTCTTTTTGTTCCTTCCCAGGAAGTTTATTAGTCCCTTCTTTTAAGATATCCCAAAGAGGCCAGGCAAATCTTTCTAACAACGCGAATTTAGAGTAGATACTTTCTTTCAGCAAATCAATAAAATCCATTGACTCTAAACTCTCAATATTCTTTCTAAAATATTTTGCCAACAAACGAATATACGTATTTTTATGAGTTAAGAGGGATATTAAGATTGCCTTTCTTTCCTCTAAAGAAAAAATCTCATAAATACCCTCAATTAAGGTAGGTTGGGAAAAATTCAATACAACATTTTTCCATGAGATTTCCCACCCTGCCTCCCTCAACCGTAAAACTTTCTTTAAGTGTTTTAGTCCCCTATGGGGTTTAAGAAATATGAGCCTTTTATTTTCAAGGTCTTTTACTGCCGCTTTAACAGAAAACTCATGTTTAGTAAGCCTTTTAAAAAGGCTTGAACCCTTCGTCCAAGCAAAAATCCCCGAGGCCTGGCAATCAAAAGCAAAAGCGTTAGCTGTGAAATCTAGATTATCCATTGGGTCCGCAGGAAAATCTATTTTTAAAATATCTATCTTATGGTTCTCTTTAGTTTTAAGACATGCGACCCTAGAATGCGTATCGCTGTTATGCCCTGGAGGATTTTTGCTTGGACGAAGGGTTCAAGCCTTTTTAAAAGGCTTACTAAACATGAGTTTTCTG